>JAABUS010003666.1_pt1 | contig 24243 bp, 22 predicted proteins | sample 5560161 | NCBI WGS metagenome assembly JAABUS01 (sample SAMN10711885, study PRJNA513376) | rock metagenome | isolation source: Antarctica rocks | place: Antarctica: Victoria Land, Trio Nunatak nord | collected 2016-01-04
TTTTTCATTTATCATTTTTGTCTGATCTGCATGTTAATAAAGTTAAAAAGTACGGGTTTGCTTATTTTCTATTTAAAAATACTACTCCTGATAAAAGTTAATACTTCAAAAAGATTTTGTTCATACGAAGCTTGCACATTGCTTTCGCTGGCAACATGTGTATGATGAGGATAAGTAGTTATCATGGGATAATGAGCAGCATTATCCCATCTGATAATTAGAGAGTCGTCCGGGCTTTGCCAATGATAAGAATAGTCAAATAAAACATCTTGAATAATAATTTCACCCAAAAAATAACAGAGCTATTTATTAAACTTACCCTGAATTTTGTTTTCGTTAAATCGCTGCGGGTTTCCTGAACCAATATTTCAAACGATTCAATACAATCTGTAAACTGTAAAAGGATGGGTAACATTAAGCAAGACGGAACAAACGTTTTTGTAAAACATTCAATTGTTTCAGTTCAGCATTCCATTCGACACTGTCTTCTTCCTTTTCGAAAACAGGTTTGTTCACCTGATGAAAAGTTTTACAAAAATCAGTATAATCCATCCCATATTTCTTTTCAAATTGATCAATATTTCTGGAACAAATACTTACTTCCTGTAATAGTTTTTCTCTTGCCTGTACCAGGGCAAAATCTTCTAATAAATTACAACCCATTTGTTGTACAGCCTCATGTAAAGCCAGTGATTGTTCAGCAATAAGCATTATTTTAATTATAGTTAAAGCTACAAAAATTTTTCAGATTTCTTTTTAGCTAATTTTTTCTGCTCTTTACTTTATTTTGCTTCCTTTTATAAATAAAACATTGATTAATTTTAATTATTATTGAATATATTATTATTGGCATTATTGATAAGAAAAAAGATATTATTCTCACCCTTCAGTCTTCAAATAATGAACAATTGATTGAAGAAGTATACGAACTTTTGCATCCTGCTGAAGCAGTAGAAAATATTGCTGTAAGCAATTTGCTGGAGGATATACAGACAAAAATTTAACGGGCTTTAGATGATTACAATGCTGGTCGCTACATTACCCATGAGCAAATGAAACAAAAGATGCAGGAATGGCTTATGAAATAGTTTGGGCTGCTGAAGCTGATAATGATTGCAGAGTTATTATTACTTACCTGACAGAAAAATGGTCTTTGCAAGTAGCGGAAAAGTTTCTTGTTCGTACTTATAATAAGTTAGAGAGGTTAGCTCAAACTCCTTCGATTGCCCGTTCTACTTCCAGGAATTCGGTTTATATGTTTAAGCTTGATAAGAAGAACGTCGTATTCTTCACATCGGAAAACAATCATCTTGTATTATTAAGTATTTATCCTAAAAAAGATATTACAAAAAGTAAGTATTATTGAACGAATCAACAAGTGAGAACATTTGCAGTCGGGAACTTAAAATCTGATCTTTATTTTTTAGGAATAAATTTAATCAATAATCCAGGCCCTTCAGTTAGTGCATAAAGAAATCCGTCGGGGCTTTGAGCTACACATCTGAAACGACCTATGTCCTGTAATAATTTTTCTTCGGTTACATATTTAGTGTTATTAAGCTGAACACGGGCAATGTGCCGGAAGGCGAGGGCAGCTACTAACAAATTACCTTCCCAGTCAGGATACCTGTCACTGGTTACAAGGGCCATACCGCACGGACCTATTGAAGGAACCCAATAACGAACAGGATTTTCAACTCCCTCCATTTCTTTAAATTCCGTTAGAACAGTTCCGTCATAATTTATTCCATAAGATGTTTTAGGCCAGCCATAATTTTTTCCTTTTTCAATCAGGTTAAGTTCATCGCCGCCTTTGGGACCATGCTCAACGGCCCATATACGATTGTTAGCCGCATCGTAAACCATGCCTTGAGGATTTCTGTGACCGTAAGTCCAGATAGAACCCTTTGCATTTTGTTGTCCAACGAATGGATTATCTGCAGGAATTCGTCCATCATCATATATGCGATGGATTTTACCATGATCATTATCAAGTTCCTGCACCTTAGGCTGAGTACCTCTTTCACCTGAACTGAAATACAAAAAATTGTCTTTATCAAAAATAATTCTGCTGCCAAAGTGGTAATTAGCTGTAAGAAAAGGCTTGGCTAAAAATATATCTTTTTTTTCTGTTAGCTGGTTTCCCTGCAGCTTAAAACGCATAATGGCGGTTGTAGCTCCACCCTCAACAGGCTTAGAATAAGAGATATAAATCCACTTGTTTTTCTTATAATCCGGATGAATTTTAATATCCAGTAAGCCTCCCTGACCATCGTTGAATACTTTTGGCACGCCGGCAAGCTTTTGTCCTGTATACTTATCATTTTTAAAAACAAGAATTTCCCCGGCTCTTTCAGTTACAAGCATTCTTCCATCAGGAAGCCATGCCATTCCCCAGGGATTATTGAAATCCTCATACAGTTTTTCAACAGTAAACTTTGAGGAATCAGCGGAAATCTGACCGCCGGTATTTTGTGAATTCTGACCAGATGATGGACAAGATAAAAGTATAAATACCGGAAGTGCAAGGTTAAATAGAAGAGATTTATTCATTTATAGTTTGTTTTTAATTTATTTGACACACGACATTTCCCATAACTAATTTTGTTTAGTGCAAGCTATCAATGCAAAAATAAGTAAAGCAAAATATTTGATCTTACGTTTATTACCTGAGACAAAAAAATAGCCGCATGGAAGTGATTAAAATGGAGATAGCAAAAAAAATCCAGCCATTAGAGTTGAAATTTGTAAATATTTAAGAAGCTAAATTTATAGAATGTCCTTTTTGAAAAACTACTTTTTAAACATTTCATAAAACTTCAAGTATACTCCATTAGACCACCCAAAACCATCCTGGGTAGGATATTCACCTCCGCCACTTGGTAAGTGAATATCTTCCACGTTATATTTTTCAAGCATTTTTCCCGTGTTGGTATATACGTTTTCATTTACAGACATCCATCTGTCTGCAATGTTTTTTGCAAGTGAATCATATTGGTAATTCAACAAGCCTTTTACAGCAAGGAATTGAAGAGGCGCCCATCCGTTTGGTGCATCCCATTGCTGGCCGGTATGATAAATTGTTGTAACCAAGCCGCCGTCTTTTAAAAACTTTTGTTCGATATGCTCCTTGACAAATTCTCCCTGATCTTTTGCAGCTATTTGAGTAAATAATGGCAATACTCCGGCAAGAGACCACCTGTTTGTTGTGCTTTTATTTTTGAATTGATAGTCGAAAAAATAATGTTCCGTATCGTTCCAGAAATAAGTGAGGATAGCAGTTTTTCTTTTTAAAGCCTTTTTTTGATAACTGTTTGCCAGGCTTTGTAACTGCTGACTTTTAGCGGCGGCACTTAATATGTTTTCATAGGCATATAACAGACAATTCAGATCAACAGGAAGAATATCAGTTGTTTCAATAGTGGTTAAATTCATGGTGTCTGCAAACCAGCGACTGGTAAAATCCCATCCGCTTTCTGCACCTGCACGCAGATTTGTATATACCATTTTATCTTTACCCTCATATGACAAGCCACTTTGTACATCCTGAAAATATGACTCTTCTCTTGGTGCTTTCTTATCATCAAAATACCTGTTTAAGATGGTTTCATCTTCGAGCCTTACAACCCGCCGGTGTGCATCACCTCTTTGTAAATTCTGTTCGCCTTCCATCCACCATGAATATTCTTTTTGCATGGCTGATAAGTATTTTTTGTACACACGGTCTCCCATTTTATTATGCAGCAAATCAACCATCAAAGCAAAATAAGGGGGTTGGGAACGGCTTAAATAATAGGTCCTGTTCCCATTAGGAATATGGCCATAAGTATCAATTAAATATTTAAAATTATCAAGCATGTTTTCTATCAGATCGTAGCGGTTACTTACAGCGAGGCCCTGCATAGTAAAATAACTGTCCCAATAATAGATTTCTCTGAAGCGCCCTCCTGGTACAACATAAGCCTCCGGTAAAGGCAGCAGTGATGAATATTTTTCTATTACATCAGCTTTGCGGGTAAGTGTTGGCCAAAGTCCTTCAAGATGTTTCTTTAATGAGGTTGTTTTTTCCGGAAGCTTTACATTTGCTGCAACCGGCACTTTAAAATTTTGAAAAATAAAATCCTTGAGATTAAAAGTTGAGTCTTGAGTCATTTGAGCATTCCGGTATTTTTTTAGAATTACCTGTGGCGAAAACTTAGGAACAGCATCTGCAAAAGTTTTATTGTCACCCAACACCATTTTTAATTGTACATCAGTGAACAGTTTACCCCAAACCTCATCCGGCGTTACCGGTTTTTTAGGTTGAACCCTGGTTCCTTTCTCAGATATATAAACTCTTCCCCGTTCAGAAGATGTTATAGTTTTCTGCGCATAATTATTTATACTCAACAGTGAAACCAAAACAATCGTCAACATTTTTTTCATACAGTCATTTTACTATTAAAAGCATAAAAGATTGATTTGTAAAATCTTTTATTTATTAAGTAAATATAAGTAAGTATTATTTCCGGTTTTGACATCTGAAATATCAATTACTTTGTCATTTAGTTTTGTAAACAGCACGAAGGAAAATGAGAGCATAAAATTTTAAGACTAATATTATATCTAAAATGTTTGCAAGATTTAAATAATAACAAATGCTGAAAGAATATTTAATCTAATTCATCTACATTACAAACAAAATTTGTAATAAAGATAAATACATAAGTAAAATTTCAATTATGGAAAGATGGATTTTATATTCTATTATCTCCATGCTATTTGCCGGGCTTACATCGGTAATAGCAAAATTTGGAATGCAGGATTTGTCGAGCGATACTGCTTTGGCAATACGCACCAGTGTTGTTTTTACAATAGTGCTGTTAAATGCATTTATTCTCAAGAATGCATATCATGAGCTTCAGCATGCTCCTGCTAAAAACTTGCTTTTCCTTACTGTTTCAGGCATTACGACTTCTTTGTCCTGGATATTTTATTACCGGGCTATGAAAGAAGGACAGGTATCGTATGTAGCATCTATAGACAAAGCCAGTATAGTTGTTACTTTATTGCTTTCATTTCTTTTATTAAAAGAACCGGTTACTCCAAAAGTTTTATTTGGGGCAGGATTTATTTTAACAGGAATGGTAATATTAATTTGGAAATGAAAAGCAGAAAAAAATATCAGATCACTTTGAGGGTAGATAAGATGAGGGAAAAAATACTGAATTGACAACAATAGAAATGCAGAAAGATGCGTGGTCAATTGTGGCTGCATTTATAATTTTTACGTAATAACAAAGCTTAATAAAGATGTTCAGGTTTATATCCCTTTTATAGGCACATCCGTTTTTGAGTAACCGCTTTGAAATAACTAACAGAAAAAATCAAAAAATCAAGATAATTTAAGAGATCAGACTAACTGACGAATGTTTTGAATGATTACATATCAACACGCACGCTTTTCTTTGCAGCATTATTTGTAAGAACATCTCTAAGTATAGCTTTTGCTCTTGAAAACTGTGATTTGCTGGTACTTTCGGTTATGCCTAATTTTTGGGCTATTTCTTTATGTGAATACCCTTCAACAGCATACAAATGAAAAACAGTACGGTAGCCTTCGCTTAGTTTCATAGATGTTTTAAGGAGGTCCTTTTCGTAGAGGCTGTCTAATGCATTCTCATGTTTATCAGTTATTGTATTTTCCAGGCCATCGCTATCAGTAAATTTTACGTTATTACGTCTTAGGTGTTCGATAGCTGTATTAACAAAAATTCTTCTTACCCATCCTTCAAAAGATCCCTCGCATCTGAACTTGCAGAGATTATTGAATAATTTCACAAAAGCATCCTGCAGTATATCTTCTGCATCCATTTGATTTTTGGCATAACGGAGACATATAGTATACATCTTAGGAGAGAAGAAATCATAGAGTTCTTTTTGGCTTTTTCTGTTTCCGTTGATGCAATTTTCGATAAGAGATTTTTCAGAGAGGATAGTGGAGTTATTCATATTTATTGTTTTACTCTTTCCTCTTTGCTACATTGGTGCCAAAACACAATTATCTGTGAATCAATCACTTCTATTGTTTCATAAACCATTATTTTTCCATAAACAGGAAATTCTAAGCAGAAATAGGAATTTGTTTAATTTATGAATTAGAAATCATGCTGGTCATTGTGGCAGAGGAGTTATTTACTAATCACTATGACAATCAAAAACTAATATTTCAAATGTTTTTAAAATTTAATATTTTTAATAAATTCTGCTTTGCTGAACGCAATGAATAAAACAGGAAAGGTTATTTTATGGATGCCATTGTAAACTCCGCAGCATATTCTGAAGGTCGTCGTGTCGCAAATGTTGATGTTGAAGACATAAGTAACATTTTGCAGCAGGAGGATAAGTTTGTATGGATAGGATTGCATGAGCCTGATGAAGGATTGCTTCGGAAAGTGCAGGAGGAGTTCAGTTTGCATGATCTTGCGATTGAAGACGCACACAATGCGCATCAACGGCCCAAGCTGGAGTCATATGGAGACACACTTTTCATTGTATTACGCACTGCCCAGATGAACACACAGCAGCACATAGATTTTGGAGAAACTCATTTTTTTCTCGGGAAAAATTTTATCGTTACTCTTCGGCACGGATCTTCAATTGCATATAAAGAAGTCCGTTCCCGATGTGAAAGTACTCCCCATTTGCTTGGTAAAGGTCCTGGCTTTGCTTTATATGCTGTCATGGACTCAATTGTTGACCAGTATTTCCCTGTGATTGAAGCGCTTGAGCAGGAACTTATACAGGTTGAAGATAAAATATTTGGTGAAAGACCAAGCCGTGAAACCACAGAGAGAATTTACCAGCTAAAGCGTGAACTGCTCGAAGTGAAACGTGCCGTTTCGCCACTAACAGATATTTGCAGCAGACTAATGCGTTTCGATACAAAACTAATACCAGATGACACACGGCCATATTTTCGTGATGTATACGATCATACCTTAAGGATTAACGAAATGCTTGACAATACAAGAGAACTTGTCACTGCTGCACTTGAAGCCAATTTTTCTCTCACCTCCATTTCGCAAAGTGAAGTATCGAAAAAATTTGCAGGGTGGGCAGCTATCATTGGTGTTCCTACAATGGTTGCAGGCATTTATGGTATGAACTTCAAATCAATGCCCGAATTAAACTGGACATATGCCTATCCCGTTGTGCTTACAATAACTTTTGGCATATGCATCGGACTTTATTATGTTTTTAAAAGGTCAGGATGGTTATAATAAATTCTTATTGAAATCAAATCAGGGGAATAAATTATTAAATACTTAAATAATTTCAAAACATGGTTCTTCAGTTATTTTTTGAGGATCTTTTATTTCATTTTGCTCCATTTCGAATTGTTTAATGCTGAAGACCTGTCATTACACGCATCTGATACTAATGTAAAGTACAACAGATCATCTTTTATTTCGAACTTGTATTTGCCTGTGCCTGTACCATCGCACTCACTTTGGCCATAAATTTTTTGCAAGGTTAGTACATTATCCTTTATAGCATATGTCATGGTTTCAATATTTGAACCGTCTTCGGAGTTTGAAACATCAAGGGTGTCCTTCCTGTAATCGAAAACAACATTAATCTTATTGTCTCTCTGAATAGTGCCCTGCCATTTAGTGTTTTTAAGCTGAGCATGCAGAGTAAATGATGCAGAAGATATCAAAAAAATAAAAATAATTTTTTTCATGTCCGTTTATTATCTTTTGAATTATTTTTTAAAACTACAATTTATAATAATTAACAACATTCTCAATAATTTGTTTATGCAAAATTAATAAATGGCAAAAATGATTTAAATATATTGTAACTGTAAAAGCAGAAAAGCAGAAAGAGGGAATAAAAAATATAAGTATAAAATTTCTGACTTCTTATGTTATGTTTGATGAACTATTAAAAATAAGAAGTTAAAAACTTGTAAGAAGGAGAATGTTCTTAAGTAATTATAAAATGATCATTATTTAAATTTAACCGCAGAAAGAATCTTATTTGCTTTTTTCAGTTTTTTAGGAAATAAGGTTTGTTTAGCAATTTCGTCAAGCCGTTTATTAACTGTGACTTCGGCTCCAAACCTTTCTTTTGCTCCTTGTAGTTTTTTTGTCTCAGCTTTCATAATATAAAATTATTATTTTCTTTTTACTAAAAAACCAATAAATTTTCCAACCGAACTAAATTAACTATTTCATTCACTTCCGTTATACCAAATATATCAAAGTCTTGTGATAATTCTTCTATATTCAAAGAAATTGCCATTCTGTAAAGTCTTGTTCTTAATTTGTCACTGCCCCTGAAAAATATTGCTCTGTTAAAATATCTTGCAGTGTATTCATATACAGCAACAGCTACTGTTGTCAATATTTTGTCTCTATCTCCGTTTTCTGAAATAGCTGTATCATCAATAATTCCGTCTTCTGTTTTATCTCCAAAAGCCAGATTATATGCTACACCAAAAGGTGTATTTATCTCTGTTTCGGAAAATTGAATCAACGTCACAATTTTTCCTTTCTTCCCATAACTAACAAATTCAAATAGGTCTAAACCAGCAGATGTTTCAAGTTCATATCTTAGATAGTTCATTAAATTTTATTGATACTTTGTACTTATTCATATGTATGCTCTTTTCAGTATAATTGAATAGGTCAACATAAAAAGAATAATTATCGCAATTAATAAATCAACCTTCCAATCTTCCCCTTCTCGCCTGCAAGAAACACTTGTTTCCCTTTACTCACCATACAAACATTGAAACCTTCAAGGCTTGCTTTCTTCCATTCTTTGTGCCCGTTAGATGCTAAGTCAACACCTGTTGGTCCGCAGGCAATAAGAGTTTTATCGCTTATAATGCGTATGCAGCTCCTGTAGCCAAAAGGTGCACTTAGCTTTGCTGAATCCCATGTAACTCCTTCATTTGTTGTGTAGCGGTAATTGTTAGAGTTATTCCCTGGTACTTTATAATCTCCGCCCACACAATAAATTTTTTTTTGTTTGTCCGTAGCCATAGAAAATGTACCGATTGTTTCTTTGCCTTGAGAAACAGGAATATTTACAATTCTGTTTTGATTTCTCTGCCTTCCAATCAAATACAAATTTGAAACAGAACCGCCTGTAACAAAGCCGTATTCAAAATCAGTATTATCGAAAAATGAAATATTGGTGCCGCTGGCAGCAAAAATTGCTTCACCAGCCTGAGCAACAGGCATCTGATACAAAGGAATTTCTTTCCATGTTTCGCCGCCGTCAAAAGTTCTTATTATATAAAATTGTTTCCGGTTTGTTTGTCCTGTATTTAATGGGTCACCTATACAAATTCCTTCCTTTTCATTTTTAAAGTCCATGGCATCAAGAAATATTCCTTCCCGTGCCCGCTCAAATACTTTTTTCCATGTAGCGCCTCCGTCAGTTGTCTTTACAATTATTGCAGGATTGTCTACGGTCATTGCAATAGCGGTGGCGCTGTCAAAGGCTTCTATATCTCTGAAATCTCTTTTTGCAAAACCTGGTACAATCATCCAACGCCATGTCTTGCCTGCATCAACAGATTTTCCAACTGTACCATTGCTGCCGCTAACCCATATTACTTCATCTGTAGGCACGCTCATCCCTCGTAAACTTGTATTTGTACCCGAAGTTATTACTGCGACCTGCATTATTTTTTGTGAAGATGAAGTATTCATTACACACAGGAAAAACGAAACAAGCAACAATGGCAGGCTCACTGAGATTTTTTTTTAATAAAGTATTTGCGAGATATTAAACTATTCAACTCCATACCTATAACATCGAATATTAGAATTGATTTCATTATGCGTGAAGAATACATGGAGATTGATTTTGCACATTTAACTTCAATTTGTTCAAAACTAAACCTTGTCTTCCTGTTATCCCAATTTATATTTGCATGTTGCAGGAAGAACAGTTGTCCTATATAAAGACTGTTAACAGATAAATTTTTTATGGAGATAATTTTGGATAAATTATCTTTTTAAATCTTTGCGCTGCTTGGTGTCTTAGTGTCTTTGTGGCTCAAACAAAAAAGCCGCATATTGAGATAAAGTACAAGAGTGCGACGCAAGGATGTTAAATAGAATTACAAAAGCTAAGTACAAAAAAATTTTGATAAGTTTTTAAGAAATAAGGTAAACTGAAGATGGCAGAAAAAACGCAATTAGATGATTATAATGAAGACAGTATACGCAGCCTCGACTGGCGCGAGCACATCAGGCTTCGTCCAGGTATGTATATAGGAAAACTGGGAGATGGCAGCAGCCCGGATGATGGTATTTATGTGTTGATTAAGGAAACGATAGATAACTGTATTGATGAACATACAATGGGTTATGGTAAAATTGTGGAACTTACCATTGCAGAAAAATCGGTGACTGTGAGAGATTTTGGTCGTGGAATTCCTTTGGGAAAGGTAGTAGATGTTGTAAGTAAAATAAATACCGGCGCAAAGTACGACAGTAAGGCCTTTCAGAAAAGCGTGGGGCTGAACGGGGTGGGTACAAAGGCTGTGAATGCTTTGAGCAGCTATTTTAAAGTGACTGCTTTTCGGGAAGGCAGACAAAAAACAGCAGAATTTCAAAACGGTTTTCTATTAAAGGAACATAAGGAAAAGGATACTGATGAACCGAATGGTACATTAGTGACTTTTACTCCTGATGAAACTGTTTTTAAGAATTATCATTATATATCTGATTATATAGAAAACCAAATATGGAACTATTGTTATCTTAATGCAGGCCTTGTAATTAATTACAACGGTAAGAGGTATGTAAGTAAAAATGGATTGATTGATTTGCTGCAGCGTCGTACCAATGCTGATGAAATACGTTACCCAATTATTCATATCAAAGGTGAGGATATAGAAATTGCCTTAACACATAATAATGATTATGGTGAGGACCTATATTCATTTGTAAACGGTCAATATACAACACAGGGCGGAACTCATCAGCAGGCATTCAGGGAGACATTTGTAAAGGTTGTTCGTGACTTTTATAAAAAAGATTATGAAGCAGCAGATATTCGGGGAAGTATTTGTGCAGCTATCTCAGTGAGGGTGCAGGAGCCGGTTTTTGAGAGCCAGACAAAGACAAAGCTGGGTTCGCTTACCGTTTCTGAAGGCGGACCTGCTATGCGTAACTTTATGCAGGATTTTTTAAGTAAAGAATTTGACAACTACCTTCATAAAAACCCACATACTGCTGACGCCTTACGGAAGCGTATAGAACAAAGCGAAAGGGAGCGGAAGGAACTGGCAGGCATTAAAAAACTGGCTAATGAACGGGCAAAGAAAGCTAACCTGCATAACAAGAAATTGCGTGATTGCAAGATTCACTACAATGATGAAATTGAAGGAAAAAATAAAGAGGAGATTTTAGAGAAACGTAACCAAACCACCGTATTTATAACAGAAGGAGACAGCGCAAGCGGTTCGATTACAAAAAGCAGGAGAGTAGATACACAGGCTGTTTTTAGCCTACGTGGTAAACCGCTAAACTGTTACGGGTTAACAAAGAAAGTAGTGTATGAAAATGAAGAATTCAACCTGTTGCAGCATGCATTGAATATTGAAGACGGACTTGAGGGACTTCGCTATAACAACGTAGTGCTTGCTACAGATGCTGATGTGGATGGCATGCATATTCGCTTGCTGATGCTTACATTCTTTTTGCAATTTTTCCCCGATTTAGTAAAGAACGGACATTTACATATTCTGGAAACTCCTTTGTTTAGGGTAAGGGATAAAAAAGAAACCATTTATTGCTATGATGAAACAGAAAAGCAGGCAGCCATAAAGAAAATTGGTGTCAAACCTGAGATAACACGGTTTAAAGGATTGGGTGAAATAAGTCCTGAAGAATTTGCACGGTTTATAGGAGATGATATGAAACTGCAGCCGGTAATGCTTTTGCCTGAAACACACATTCAGCAATTGCTTGAATATTACATGGGTAAAAACACCATGCAGCGGCAGGAGTTTATTATTGATAATTTAAAGATTGAAATAGACCTTACTGAAGATGTTGAACACGACATAGAAGAGGCTAAATCAGAAGCCGTAGCGGAGCATGTATCGGCGGAGGTTGCAGCTTAGCGGTTTAGCAGATAAGTGAATTAATTGTAGATTTGCAGTAGTAAAAATATTTAATTATGCAAGAGTTAAAGTACATAAGAAAAGCTCAAGGAGGTAAGATTGTAATTGATGTGCCGAAAGAATTTGAAGGCAAAGAACTAAGAATTTCCATTAGTGCACCAGATAATTTTGAAGAAAGTGAAGAAAATTGGCATTTGTTACCAGGAAAAAAGAAGATAGAAATACTACACCAATTTAAAGGTACAGCCAAATATCCCGATGTCGAAATAAACAAATACGATGTTTATGACCAGTAGTGTTTTACTTGATTCTTCTATTTTGATTGAATATGCTAAAAACAAAAAGGTAAAGCTACTTGATTCATTGATAAATGATAATTCATTTTCTTGTTATATTAATGAAACTATTGTTAGTGAATTTTATTTTCAATTTCTTAAATTAAGTACAAATAAAGCTCCGGCTACTCTTGAGTCTTCCGGTTTAATTAATTTAGTATTAGAGAATAATAAGAATTACTTATTCATTAATCTGTTTGAATTTCTTTTGAGTGACAGAAGTATTATTAAAAGAGTTCCGGAATTGATGAAAAGATATAATCTCCTCCCTAATGATGCTATAATTTTAGCTACTTGTAAAATTCATAATATCACTAAGCTTGCATCACACGATACTGATTTTATAATTCCATGCAAAGCCGAAGGGATTGAATTGTTGAGAGAAGAAATATGATTATCCCGGTATTTTGCTTTTTCAATAGGAGTCACCTTGTTGTAGATTTTTTTCTAAGTCCTTTTTTAAATCTTTTATATTCTTTTAATCTTCGGATATTTCTTAGTTAAGAGTTTTAATTCCTTTTCAAAATTGCTTACAGAAATAATTTAATAGCTTATCTAAAAGGTCATCCAGGTGATTTAGGTTTTATACTTCCAGCTTCAATTAATTCATCCTCTTTAAAAGCTTCTTTAATTCTCATAAACCGACATGTGCACTAATTTTAGCGGCTGTTATCGAGATGATATTTTTGGCAGCAGTTTTACTTTTAAGAACGGGAACTGAAATATCTTTATTAGTTGCACAGAACTTAGTATTTTATTAGTCTTTGTAATTATCTTGCCGATTTTCATTATCACGGAATAATAATAGCTCTAATAATAATAAAAGATATCTCTACATAAATACTTAAGACTTAACCTTCAGTTAGCATATGAATAAAACAGCAGTAATCGATATTGTCGGTCTTTCTTCTTCACTTATAGGAGACTATACTCCATTTATAAAACATTACATTTCAACCCGCAACCTTACTGCTATTCGACCCGTTTTTCCTGCAGTTACTACATCTGTTCAATCTACCTATCTTACGGGTAAGTGGCCTTCTGAACATGGTATTGTCGGTAACGGATGGTACGACCGCGAAGATTGTGAAATCAAGTTCTGGAAGCAATCAAACAAATTGGTGCAGGCAGAAAAGATATGGGATAGAGCTAAAAAAGAAGACTCCAACTTTACCTGCTCCGTTATGTTTTGGTGGTACAATATGTATTTAACTGCTGATTATTCTGTTACCCCCCGCCCTAACTATTTAGCTGACGGAAGAAAAATGCCCGACTGCTATTCTCATCCTGCGGAATTGAGAGATGAACTGCAGAATAAACTGGGACAATTTCCTTTGTTTCAATTTTGGGGACCAGGCGCAAACATCAAATCAACTGAATGGATAGCCGAAGCGTCTATGTTTACTGATGATAGATTTGATCCTACGCTTACGCTTATTTATCTTCCGCATCTTGACTACTGTCTACAAAAATTTGGTCCTGATCTTTCCAAAATTTCCAAAGATTTACGGGAAATAGATAAAGTGGCAGAAAAACTTGTAACGTTCTATGAAAAGAAACAGGCAAAAATTATTTTACTTTCAGAATATGGAATAGCTCCGGTAAGCAATCCAATTCATCTAAACCGTTTGTTTCGTAAACATGGGTTATTACAGATACGTATTGAAAGAGGATTAGAGTTACTGGATGCCGGAGCCTCAAAAGCTTTTGCGGTTGCAGATCACCAGGTTGCTCATATTTATATTAATGATGCTTCCGTTACGACAAAAGTGAGAGAACTGCTTGCAAACGTTCGGGGAATAGAATTAATTCTCGACAAAGAAGCACAGGCTTCTTATCACATTAATCATGAAAGATCGGGTGATTTTGTAGTAATGGCTGATAAAAAAAGCTGGTTCACATATTATTTCTGGTTAGATGATGCAAAAGCTCCTGACTATGCAAGGGTTGTTGACATTCACAAAAAACCAGGTTATGATCCGGTAGAGATGTTTATGACATCAAAGGCAAGGGCTGGGTATAAATTATTGAGAAAAAAAGCAGGTTTCCGCTATGTAATGGATGTGATCCCTTTAGATGCAAATTTGATAAAAGGTTCTCATGGCAGCATACACACACCTTTGCAATTTCAACCGGTATTAATTACAGATCAAAAAGAAAGTGACGACAATACAATTGTTGCTGCCAATGTTTATGATGTGATCTGGAGACATTTAAAAAGATAATAAGTATTAATTGTTATTTAGATTTATTATAAATATAAATAAGGTGCTTTCTCTGATTCCTTATTGTTCTATTTATTTATTTCATTTCTGCATGCCGGATAAAATATATTCCCTAATTTTAAAATATAAATATTGTTTGCAGATTTGGGCATAATATATTTATTCCAATTATGTTGAATTTACCTTCATTATAGTCCAATATTACTCAATTGTTTTTATGCCACCCATTGATTCTCATTATATTATCGCTATCGGCGCTTCAGCTGGTGGCATGGAAGAAATTCACCGTTTTTTTGACAATACACCTTTAGACAGCGTTTCTTACATTATAGTACAGCATTTGTCGCCTGATTTTAAAAGCCGGATGGTTGAGTTGCTGGCTAAACACAGTAAGCTAAAAGTGACGGAAGCAGAACATAATATGCGGGTAGAGCATAACCAGGTATATTTTATTCCCAGCAAAAAAATTATGACTATCTCTGATGGCCGGTTACAGTTAACGGAGAAACCAAAAACAGGCAAGCCTCTCCTTACTGTTAATACTTTTTTTAATTCTCTTGCTTTAGAGCGTGGTAATAATTCAATTGGTGTCATCCTTTCCGGTACTGGTTCTGATGGAGCTGAAGGTGTGAAAGCAATAAAAGAAGCTGGCGGGATGGTGATTGTTTCTAATCCTGACCAGGCTGAATATAACGGTATGCCTGCTAATGCAATTGCTACCGGTATGGCAGATTTTATACTTGATCCTGAAATAATGCCTAAAACAATAATGGAGTACGTAAATAATAAAGGAATAAGGATAAAGCAGGTTATAGAGAATGAAAACGAAGAAAAATGGATGGTTGCTATTGTTGACCTGATCAAAAATAGCCTTCCGCTTGATTTTTCTGATTATAAACAAACTACAATACTGAGAAGAATAAAAAGAAGAGCAGAATCTCATAATTTCGCCACACTCGAAAGTTACTTCACCTTTCTTAAAACAAATGCTGCAGAAGTAGAAGCGCTCGCCTACGATTTTCTTATCAGTGTCACTTCCTTTTTCAGAGATAAGGAAGCCTTTGATTTTATTGAAACCAATATTATTCCTGACATTATTAAACAAACTATTATTACAGGTGAGGAAATTAAAATTTGGGTTACCGGGTGTGCAACGGGAGAAGAAGCATACTCATTTGCTATTATGTTAAAAGAACAATTAGATGATCAGCCTAAAGATATTGCGGTTAAAATATTTGCCACAGATATAGATACTAATGCGTTAGCACATGCCGGAAAGGGTTTATATAATGAGCGCATTACAAAAGATGTATCACCCCAAAGAATTGAGCGATTTTTTATTAGAGAAAAATCTGAGTACAGGATAAAGCCTGAGATACGGAAGATGCTCATTTTTGCCCAGCACGACCTGGTAAAAAATCCTCCGTATTGCAACATGAGCCTGATCAGTTGCCGTAATCTGCTTATTTACATGACACCTGTTCTACAAAAAAAAATCTATCTTATGCTGCACTTTGGGCTTAAGAAAGATGGTTATTTATTTTTTGGTTCCAGTGAAAATGCACATTCGTTAAACCCCGGCCTCGAATTGATAAATAACAAATGGAAAGTTTATAAGAACCACGAAGCTAAGCGATCCGCACTCCTTGATATGTCTTCTCTGCCTGCTTTTGCAGATATTAAAACTATTCCTTCACTCCATAGCGATAATGATAATTATGATAACAAAAAAAATAACTTAGCTGAGATTGTAAATGAAGCCATAGCAAGTGATTTAGGTTATACAATCATTTGTATTGACGAAAACAACCAGGTTGTAAAAACATTTGGGGATACAACAAAATACCTTCTTCAAAAAAATTTTAATCTTAACCTTACAGAACTGTTGCCTAAACCACTTATTGTTGCCTTTAATACGGCAAGCAGACAGGCTTTACAATTAAACGAAAAGGTAATTATCAAGGGTATAAAAATTAAAAATGATGAGCAGTCTGTCACCGTAGACCTGCAGGTGAAACCTTTACCGGTAAAGAAAAGCGGACAACAATTATTGTATGTGCTTTTAAGTGAAGACAATTCAACTAATTCTTTACATACAGAAAATAAAGTTTTTGATGAGGAGATATACAGGAACCAATACATTAGTAACCTGGAAGAAGAACTTAAAGAAGCTAAAGAAAAACTGCAGATAACTCATGATAATCTTGAGGCTTCTCACGAAAATATGCAGTCTTTTAATGAAGAGCTTCTTTCTACGAATGAAGAAATGCAAAGCACCAATGAAGAAATGCAATCTGTAAATGAAGAGCTGCAAACAATAAATTCCGATTTCCAGCTAAAGAATAAAGAGCTGGCAGAGATTAACGACGATTTGAATAACTATTTCAAAAGCAATTTGAATGGGCAGTTATTTGTAAATCCTGATCTTCTGCTGATGAAATTTTCGCCTGGCACTGTAAAGCATATTAATCTTCTTGATACCGATATAGGCAGACCCCTGAGTAACATCTCTACAAATTTAAGATTTGAAACTATAGAAAATGATATTAAGGGAATTATTGCCAATGGAGGCATTCTCACGAAGGAGGTGCAGGGAATAAACGGCAAATGGTACCAGTTAATGACTATGCCCTACATACGTCAGGAAGATAATAAAACTGACGGAGCCATAATAACATTTAATGAAATAACCGAGTTAAAAAAAATACAGTTCGATTTAGATAAAACAAACAAAAATCTAAAACGGGTAAATGCAGACCTTGACAATTTCGTACATGCAGCATCACATGATCTGTTAGGACCAATAGGTAATATTGAAGCATATGTCTCGGTACTTAATTTTAATGAATGTATATCAGACCCTGAAGTGAAGGAGTACTTAAGTAAGATAAATGAGTCTATAAAAAAGTTTAAAATTGTCGTAAAGGAAATGGCAACAATTGGCAAAATAGAAAGTCAGATGTCAGAGACTGAAGCGGTTGATTTTAACGAATTAATAAACGAAATAAAGTTAAGTATAGCAGACAAAATCAATGCTACAAATGCAACAATTACTACCGATCTGGATATTACCCAAGTACTATTTTCTAAAAAGAATTTGAGAAGTATAATATATAATTTAATCACAAATGCTATAAAATATAAAAGACCGGAACTGGAACCGGTTATAATAATAAGTACAGCAAAAGCAAATGATTATGTGCTTTTATCAATAAAAGATAACGGCAGTGGTATAGCAAAAGATAAGGTCGAGAAAATATTTAATATCTATGGACGTGTTCAAACGGATGTGGAAGGGCAGGGCATTGGTTTGTTCTTGACAAAGAAGATAGTAGATGCTGCAGAGGGTTATGTAAGTGTAGATAGTGAACCCGGTAAAGGAAGTACATTTAATATTTATCTTAAAGCAGCAGAAGCAAAGTCCTGATACTCCTGCTCCGTTAGGTCGAAAAGTTAGTTTTTTATTTTTTCAACACGAGTGAACAAAAGGGCAGCAAATATGATAAAAAGCGCAGAAAACATATTATTTATAGTAATTGCGATTGACGCGGGCAAAATCATAATTAAACATAAAGTCTTGAGGAGCATAGTAGTGTCATTGATCTTTTTCTTTTAGTGAAATTTAAGATAATAGATTAGCTGATCAAATAATTATTCTAAGAGTGTGCCTCTCAGTGCTTAAATCGTTAATGATAATGAAACTGCCATCTCTTTGACATCAGAAGAAATAACCAGCCTTCCTGCAGTTCTGGCTTTTATTTCATGAAGTGTTACACCTGGTGCATATTCTATACAGCAAAAACCGTTTGCAGTTATATCAAATACGCCAAGATCGGTTACTACTTTTTTTACGCAGGCAACTCCAGTTAGGGGCAAGGTGCATTTGGATAATAATTTGCTGTTACCTTTTGGGTCTGTATGCTGCATAGCCACAATAATATTTTTTGCCGAAGCTACCAGGTCCATAGCGCCTCCCATGCCTTTTACCATCTTACCTGGTATTTTCCAGTTGGCAATATCTCCATTATCAGCTACTTCCATCGCGCCAAGAACAGTTAGGTCGACTTTTCCGGCCCTTATCATACCAAAGCTTGCAGCACTGTCAAAAAAAGAGGAACCCGGAAGTGTGGTGATAGTTTGTTTGCCTGCATTAATCAAATCAGGGTCCTCCTCTCCTTCAAAAGGAAATGGCCCCATGCCTAATAATCCGTTTTCACTTTGCAATTCTACATTTATTTCTGCAGGAATATAGTTAGCCACCAGGGTTGGAATGCCAATGCCGAGATTGACATAAAATCCGTCCTGCAATTCGCGTGCAATGCGGTGGGCAATTTGTTCTTTAGTTAAAGCCATTTTTAAAATTAGCAATTAGGGGATTAGAAATCAGGAATCAGGCATGACGCTTTCTCACTGTTATTTTTTCTATTCTTTTTTCATATTTACTTCCTTGAAAAATTCGATGTACATAGATGCCGGGCGTGTGTATCTGATCAGGATGAAGGTTGCCGGCAGGCACAAGCTCTTCTACTTCAGCAATGGTTATTTTGCCTGCCATTGCCATAACGGGATTAAAATTACGTGCTGTCTCTTTATATATCAGGTTACCGGAGGTATCGCCTTTCCATGCTTTTACAAGAGCAAAGTCTGCATCAAAAGCATATTCCATTAAATATTTTTTTCCATTGAAATTTCTTATTTCCTTTCCTTCAGCAACTTCTGTTCCTGCACCTGCGGGCAGGTACACTGCAGGTATGCCGTAACCGGCAGCCATGCAACGGGTGGCAAGAGTTCCCTGCGGTATTAATTCAACTTCGAGCTCACCGCTTAGAAGCTGACGCTCAAATTCTCCATTTTCTCCTACGTAAGAAGAAATCATCTTTTTTACCTGTTTCTGCTTCAGCATCAGTCCGATACCAAAATCATCAACACCTGCATTATTTGAAATGCAGGTAAGCTGATTGATGCCTTTTCTAACGAGGGCTGCAATGCAATTTTCAGGAATCCCACAAAGTCCGAAGCCGCCTAATAATATAGTAGCATTTGACAGTATATCGCTGATGGCCTCATCAGCATTTTCAACTGTTTTATTTATCGCCATTATAATTATTTTTTATAAGTACATGAAAAGGTGATTCAATTATAAAATATGCAGATAGATTAAATCATTTGCAGAAAAAGCCGGAAAAGATTTCTAAACTTTGTTCAGACGCCGCAGATGCGCTAATTTATAAATGAACTGTTTTCAATAACACATGTTAAAACAGGGATAAAAGGAAAAATATTTCTCTTATTCCGCCTGATTTACGTACGCCATATTTGGTACCATCAATCTGAACCTTGTGCCTACACCATATGTTGACTCAACTGAGATTTCTCCTCCAATTTTTGTAAGAGCCTCCTTTACAATATATAATCCGATACCTAAACCTTTTACTGAAAAATTGCTTCTGAAAAACATTTGAAATACGTTATTCAAATGATCTTCAATAATACCTACCCCATTATCTTCAATTATAATATCAGCTTCTTTTTTCTTCACGCTAATTATTAATTTTACAGATGGATTTAGCTCTTCAGGCTTTTGGTATTTAACAGCATTTGAAATCAGATTATTAAGAATTACAGATAGTCTGAAAGAGTCAGCTTTAAATTCGCACTCCTGATTAACCTGAACATCAAAAACAATGGAAGGATTTTGCATACGGCAAAGATCAATACTGTCATTTGCCATTTTTTTCAGGTCTATAATCTCAATGGATTCATCTACGCGAACACTTTTGTAATATTCAATGACTTTTATAATAAAAAAGTCCATTTTATTAATACAACTTTCAATCATGCCCATGTAACCGTTAGGGTCTATTACGGAACCTTCCATTTTTGCAAGACTCAAAACACCCATTACTGAAGCAAGCGGAGACCTTAAATCATGAGAAGTGCTGTAAACGAACCTGTTGAGTTCATCGTTGGTTCTTTGAAGCTCTTCCATTTTAATTTTCAGATTTTGCCTGGTAGCATATACTTCATAAGCATTTTTTATAGTCGTTCTTAGTTCAAGTTCATCCCACGGTTTTTTAATATACCTGAAAATCTGGCCCCTGTTTATAGCATCAATGATTGCTTCTACATCTGCAAACCCGGTCAGCAATATGCGTATGGGATCAGGGTGTGCATTTCTTACAATATCAAAAAATTCTACTCCGGTAGATTGTGGCATGCGCTGATCGGCAATAATAACATGAACAGTGTTATCATTCAAAATATTTAACCCCTGGGCTGATGAAGCAGCAGTTAATATGTTGTAATTCCTGCGAAAAGTTGCTTTGAAAGAAAGAAGATTATCCTCTTCATCATCAACATATAATACAGTAATTTTTTTTTCTGACTGAACCATTTATGGTTAAATTATCGGTTTCCCAGGAATTGAATTATTCAAAGTTATAATAAATTCTGAACCTTTTCCTTCCTCAGAAATAACTTCTATTTTTCCGGCATGTTCCTTAATGATATTAAAAACTATAGCCATTCCTAATCCTGTTCCTTCACCTACCTCTTTTGTTGTAAAAAAAGGATCATAGATTTTTTGCTTAACCTCTTCAGGCATTCCCTTTCCGGTATCCTTAATTCTTATTTCGATTCCGTTTTCGACAAAATCATTTGTGGTAATGATAATCTTCTCATCGGAGGACATCGGCTGCTTTGCCTTAATAGCATGTATGGCATTAGACAAAATATTCATAAATACCTGGTTGAGTTTTCCCGGATAGCATTCAATATTTCCATCAGCCTTGTACTCTTTTACCACCATTATGTTAGCTGGAATGTTACTGCGTAATAAAATCAAAGTAGAGTCAATACCTTCATGTATATTAACTGTTTTAATTACACTTTCGTCTAACCTGCTGAAAGTTCTAAGTCCCCTTACAATTTCTGCCGTTCTTTCTGCACCATTCTCTATCCCCGTCATAAGGCTTTCAATCTCACCTTTTACAAAATCCAGGTCAATACTATTTTTTAATGCTTCTATTTCTTTTAATTGAGATGCAATTTCACCGTTGTTTAAATCGTGTAACTTATCATATTCATCTATAACCTCTAACAAGTCTTTAAAATCAAGCTGCAAAGGCTTGATATTGCTTTTAACAAAGTTAATAGGGTTGTTTATCTCATGAGCAATACCTGCAGTTAACTGACCCAGAGAAGCCATTTTTTCTGCCTCTACCAATTGTATCTGTGCACCTTTTAAATCTTTAATAGCGCCTGACAATTGCCCGTTCATTGTCTGCAATTCTTCAGTTCTTTCAGCCACTTTTCTTTCCAGCATAACATTTTGCTCCTTTACCAATTGTTCATTTTCCCTTGATATCTTCAGTGCTTCCGCCTGCGATATTTCTTTTTCTTTTTTAAGTATATTTATTTTATCTGCCAATGCCAGGGATAGTAAAGCGACTTCTACTCCTGAGCCAATATAAAAGATGTAAGCAGTAAAAGTATTATATGGTAAGAAGTTTAAATTTATAAACACTAAAACTATAAACGATAATAATAAAGCAAGCCACGCAATCAGGTAAAACACAGCAGGACGGAACCCTTTTTTGGCCAGATGAACAGAAACAGTTAATACAACGAGAACGCTTAAGAGCCCGTTATAATTTAGAATATAGTAACTGTAAACACATTTGTTTGTAAGGCTTAATAATAAACCTGCAATATAAATGCCTATAACTCCTTTTAAAACGAGGTGTGCTTTGGGAAAAGATTTAGCTGTATGCAGAAAGATCATTGAAAAGAGCACGCCAGTGATTGCAGCAAAAGAGGATGTCCAAATGACTGCATATTTATTTATTTCGGAATGATTTGACCATAGAAAGGTATATGAATAACCTGACGCTGTTAATTGCGCAAACGTCAAAAAGAAAATATAAATAATATAATACAAATAGTTGTGATCATGAGTAGAAAAATAAAGGAAAAGGTTATAAAGAAACATAATAACCAGGATTCCAAGGTAAATGCTTATAATAAAAGTTTGAAAAATAGTAAAGTCAGCCAATGCACTATAAGCACTAACATAAGCAGGAAAAATAATAGGGTGTTGACTTCTGATATGTATTAAATACTCACCTTCTTCCTGAGGAGAAAGATTTAAATTTATAATAATGTCGGGTGAAGGAAAAATTATTTGCTTTAGAGGAAGTTCGTTACCTCCTTCGCCTATTATTGTATAGCCTATGTTATTCTTCTTATATATAGTTACATGTCCAAGGTTCGAAAAAGCAATATTTAAATAAATGGAAGGTGCAGGAGAGCTATTTACTGCTTTAAATTTCAGCCACACACTTTTTACCTGGGGGTTGTAATTAGGAGTGCCACCTTTTGCGGGTTGAAAGTTTTTTAGCAGTGCAGCCTGTAAAGATGAGACAGAGTCTTTATCAACATATTCCTCAATATATTTTTCTAAAGAGAACGTGGGATTACGATCAGTGATTTTTACTGCAGGAGGTGCAGCATATATATCAGCGATAATGAAGCTTGACAAAAAAATAAAGAGAATAAAAACTATAAGTTGTTTCAAATAAGAACTTTTCATAAAGTTAGAAAACAAATGGAATTAATTTTTTTGTGTGAAGCATGTATTCTCTGTACCGGTTTCCAAAATGTTCTAGTAATTTTTGTTCTTCAATACCAATACGGACATAGTAAGCAAGGCTCATGGCTATTATAGATACAGCAATTCCTGTTAAGCTTTCTAATAAAACTGCTACGCCGGTTATGCTAAGAAAAGCAGCGAAGTAACTGGGATGTCTTATTATTTTGTACGGACCTGAATTAATGAGCTGATGTTCTTCTTGTATTTGTACTGTAGGAGTAAAAAATTCGCCGAGCGTATTGACAGCCCATGCTCTAAACCAAATTCCGGTCGCAATCATTATCACTCCTGCAACGCTCATAACTTTAGAATCATTTGGAGAAGAATTGAAATAAGCCCAATCCAGTACAGGCACTACTCCACTTATTAAAGACATTAAAAGAATAAGTATTACAGAAAACTTATCACTATGTTTTTTATCATTTGTTTCTGCTACACTAAATGCCGGCTGGGTTAACCACACACATATACTGCCTGCTATAATAACTATAATTTTCGGATGGAGGACTAATAAAGGTTTCCCCAGTAAAGGCAGAAATACCATCAGTACATTACTGATAATTGAGAGAATAATTTTTTTCATCAAATAAAATTTTTTCAAGTGGTTTATCAGGCATGTGGATCTTCAGCTTAAACTCATTCACATTAGTATTAGCGATGTTAAGTGAATAATGAATTTTTATCGATTGATTTTTAAAAGGCGATTTCTCCTCTGCTATATGTTCAAGATTTTTCCGCAGGTAAAATATTTTTTCTCTCTCACGGGGGTGGCATTCAGGCAAATTAATAGCATCTTCGGTATAAAGAGCGGTGGCAATGAGGTCAAGTTTTGGATAGTAAAAAGTTCCCTTATTACCGATACTTTCTAATTCTCTTCCTCCCATCCAGGTTTTAAAC
>JAABUS010003667.1_pt1 | contig 24242 bp, 19 predicted proteins | sample 5560161 | NCBI WGS metagenome assembly JAABUS01 (sample SAMN10711885, study PRJNA513376) | rock metagenome | isolation source: Antarctica rocks | place: Antarctica: Victoria Land, Trio Nunatak nord | collected 2016-01-04
CCGTGAAGCCGATGAGATCCTCGTCGTCCGGCTCGTTGGGGCTCCCCACCGGGTTATACGCCAGCAGGGTGCCGTCGCCCTGGGGGGGATTCTCCTCGCCTAAGAGGCGATCGTCGTCGGAGCGGGCGAAGGGGGACACGCCGGGGACCCAGGGGATGGTGAACCCGGCGACGGTGATCCCCATCTCGTCCTTGTAGGCGTCGCCGGAGAAGTCGAAGAGCGTGGCCAGTTGCGCCTTCCAGCCGAACTTGCCCACGGCGAGCTGGCCGGTGCGGAGGTTCCTCGTGAGGTTGGGCCTCCCGGCCGTCGCGGGGGAGTTGGCCCGCTGATACGCGGCGAGGTCGAAGAACGTCTGGTCCGGCACGGCGTCGACCAGCCCGAGCCCGAAGAGTGGATTGGCCCTCCGCCGGGACACGATGGTCGCCCCCGGCGGGACGACCTCCCCGACGAAGTTGACGGCGCCGACGCGCCCGATCCCCTGCTTCTGGATGGTCGGCCCGCCGAACTCCTTCATGTCGTCGAACCTCCCATTGGTGATCCTTCCGAACCGGGTTGAGAGGATGTCACTGCTCCCCCCGGTGGCGGGGCCATCATGGCAGGCCGCGCACGAGACGTCGTTGAAGACGGGGCCGATGCCGTCCTCGACGGTCTCCACCTCTTCGAACCCCTCCTTGCCCGCCCGGAATCGGGCGCGTTCCGCGGAGTTCAAGCCCCGGAGCGGGTCGCCGAATCGGGGGCCGTTCGGTTCGTCCCCCACGGCAATCGCGGCGAAGATCGCCACCGCCCCGAGCAAGCCGCCGGCCGCCGCCATACGCGGCAATCCCTCCGTTCCCGTTGCCTTCATGTGGTCCTCGATGGATAGGAGTTAGGATCGTGTCGCGCGGTCGATACCCGGATTGCCCCGGGCCTCGGCCCCGGTCTACCTCAGTAGGAGTCGCTGCTGATGACCTCGCCGCCCTGGATCGTCCCCAGGGCCCGCCAGGCCTGGCCGTTGATGCTGTCCTTGATGAAGTGGACGCTCCCGTCGGCGAACAGGGCGTTCACGCCGCCGGGGTGGTAGCTGCGGGCGGTGATGGCGGCGAAGGTCGGCCCCCCCATCACCTCTCTCTGCCCATTGATGTCCATGTCCCTGTCCTTGGTGGGGCCGCCCAGGATCTTCTTGTTCGGCGTCCACGCCGTCGTCATCCCCGCCTGGTGGACGTGGCCGTCCATCCACTCGGTGTGGCCGCCGCCGCCGAACCGGCACGAGCCGCCGCCGTCATACTCGGGGGCGACCGACCGCGGGTCGGCGCTCGTGTCGGGGATGTTGTTCGGGACGTTGATCCGGGACAGGCCGCCGCAGTCCTGATAGTTGGCCTGGTACGTCTTGACCTCGGTCGCCACCATGGTCTGGCTGGTGCCGTCGCTGAAGTCGGAGAAGCGACGGCTCAAGTTCGGCGCGAAGGCGCTGCGGTTGATGGGGCCGTTGAAGCTGCCCCAGACGTACCAGTCGCCCATGCAGAAGCCGTAGGTGTTGACGCCCGACTTCCCGAAGCCCTGGGGGGCCACCTGCGGCTTGATCTCGCTGGGGCAGAGGAAGGCGGAGACGTTCTCCGTCGTCACCGTCATGTTCACCGGGTTCTGGTAGTCGACGGTGAAGTTGATCGCGTTGAACATCGGCCCCTGCTCCATGTACGGCAGGACGCGGGCCAGGGCGCTCCAGCTCCCCCACCACTTCACCGTCGTGCCCGAGCCGCTGAGGACCATCGCCGGCGGGAATGCCCCGACCGAACTCTCGTAGTTGTGCAGTCCCAGTCCGATCTGCTTAAGGTTGTTGGTGCATTGCATCCGCCGGGCCGCCTCCCGCGCCGCCTGAACGGCGGGCAGGAGCAGTGCAATGAGTACCCCGATGATGGCGATGACCACCAGGAGTTCGATGAGCGTGAAAGCGCGCGCAGGGGCTCTGCTCACGGCCAGTTCCCTTCGGGCAAAAGCCCAGTGAACTACCTGATGGCGGGAATGTCGAATTGACTGAGGGGAGTCTAACGAATCGTACTGAGTTGTAAAATCTAATTTTTCGGACAACCAAAAATAACTCTGCGGGCGTATGAATTTCTGCGGGACGTGGCCGCGAGAGTTGGGAGAAGATTCCGCTCCTGGGGCACCGTCCGGCTCCAATCGCCCGTCCGTCGTCCCGAGGGTCCTCCGGCTGAGGCGGAGGGCCAAGGGGAGCTTCGAGAGGTCATCCGCCCTGAGCGCGACGTCGGCGGTCTTGAGTGCCAGTGCCGCGTCCGTGCCCGCGGCACCCATCGCGAGCCCGACGGTGGCAAGCGCCAACGCCGGGGCGTCGTTCACCCCGTCCCCGACAAATGCGATCCGCTCGGTCTCGGCCTCCATCGCGCAAATCGCTTCCACCTTGTCGTTGGGCAGGGGCCCGCCGCGGAAATTCTCTTGACCCCTCCCTTTGTAAATCTCGAGGAGAACTCTCGCCCGACACCAGGAAGCTGGTCCAGGCACAGGACATATAGAGATGATTTGTACAAAGAGAATAATGTGAAAGTCGGAGCCTAAACGCAGTCCCTAGCAATCATTGCGTCGACACCAACTTGCCTCCCGGCACTTCTTCCGGAGCCCGGCATGACCTTTGCGAAATTTCAATCGACTGCGAGCTTCGGAAGCCAAAGCTCCGAGGGCACGCGCGACGCCTGATCCATCGAGGGCGTTCCGGCTTCGGCTACAAGTCAGGAGCGGGATCATGCAACGCATGTCGATGCGACGCCCGGCCGCGTCCACCAGCCGCGAGGTCGTGGCCATCATGATGATGACAATGATGGGGACGACCATTGAACCTCGTCCCTGTGCATGGGGCGAACCTGGATGGGCGTTGCGTCGTATCAAGACGTCCGTAAGGTGACCGGACCATCCGTTGGAGGCCGGGACGCGTGTTCGAAAAGAAGATCAATTTCCCGCGAACGGCATGGCTCGCCGTCGCGACCGGGGGCGTGACCCTGGTGTCCGAGCCGGTTCGGGAGTGACCTCATGCGGCCTTCATTGCGAATCATGGCGGCGGGTGCCCTGGCGTTCGGCCTCCTGGGCCTTGGCGCCTCCTCGGCCAAGGCGCAGCATCACGGCGGCGGGCATCACGGCGGCGGGCACGGTCTCGGCCACGCCCTGGGGCACGGGTTCGCCCACGGATTGGGCCACGCGGGCTACGGCGGCCACTTTGGTGGGGGCTACTACGGGGGAGGCTACGGCGGGGGCTACTACGGAGGAGGCTACGGTGGGGGCTACTACGGAGGAGGCTACGGTGGCTACGTGCCCGCGCCGGTGTACACGGCCCCGCCGGTGTATGCGGCCCCCGTGTATGCGACCCCGCTCCACTACGACTTCCACCACGACGATCACCACTGATCGGCAAGGCGGCCGACGGCTCGCCGGCTGCACCTCCTAAGAACCAGTCCGGGGCCGGCTCCGTGCCTCCTTGTGAGCGCGGAGCGGGCCCGCGTTGTTCTTGTCGTACCATCCTTCCAAGTTCGATTATAGGAATGGCGCGCCTCGCCCGATAGAATCGGAGGATGCCCCCCGCGCCGGCGGTCGGTTGTTCGGGGCCATGTCAGATGTTGTCCGTCCGAAGCTCGAGGGCTCAGGTCTCCCGTGGTGCGTACCTTCGCGGCCCATGCCCTGATCGGCCTCCTGATCCTCTGCCCCTTCGTCTGCGGGGCGGCCGAGGACGGCCATGGCACGCACCGCCATCAGGCAGACGACAGTTCACCGGAACGCCCCCACGGCCCGGCCCACTGCCCCGAGGGCGGGGACAATTGCATCTGCGACGGGGCCGTCCAGTCGTGTGACGCCCGCATCGCCGACTCGCACGACGCGGGACTTCCCTTCGCCTTCGCCGCGATCCTGAACACCCCTCCCCATCCCATCGCCCATCTCACTTGGGACGGCTCGCCCTCCGGCCTCGCCGGTTGGGGAGACCACCCCACCATCCGCGCCTTCCTCCAGAACTACCGCTGTTGAGCTGACCCTTGCGCCCTTACAGGTTCGCAAGGGTGCCCCTGCGCGCCCCGCCCTCCCGGCTCCTCTCCGGGCCCTCCGACAACCATTTCACCATCCACTTCGCCTCCAGCGAACTGGTTTCATCCTGCGCCGTGCGGGAGAGGGATCAACGTTTAAGGGGGCATCATTTATGAAGCGGACCATAGTGACCATGGCGACGGTCCTGGCGGCGGGAGCCCTGATCGGCCTCGGCGTGGCATGGGCCCGCCCCGATCTGGTGCCCCCCTGGGCCCGCATCGGGAAGGCACACTCGGCGGGCGACGGCCACGACCACGGCGACGCCCCGGCCGGCGGCGAGCATAAACACGCCCCCGGCGAGAAGGGCTACGGGGAAGGCGACAAAGAGAAGGGCGGCCACGAGGAGGGTGGGCACGCCGAGGAGGCGAAGCTGTCGGCTGAGGCCGTCAAGCAGAACGGGGTCCAGGTCGCGCCGGCGGGAAAGCACGTCCTGATCCCGACGTTCACGGCGCCGGCCCGCGTCGCGTACAACGCCGAGGCGATGGCCCACGTCGGGTCGCCGGTCACCGGTCGGGTCGCCGAGCTGAAGGTGCGGGTCGGCGATCGGGTGAAGCAAGGGGACGTGCTCCTCGTGCTCCAGAGCCCCGAACTGGTCGAGGCCCAGAGCGAGTACTTGCAGCGGCGGACGGCCGCCCGGACGGCGGCGCCGACCGTCGATCTCGCGAAGAACAGCTTCGAGCGTGCCGAGCGGATCCGTGCGGAGACCAGGGGCGGGATCGCGCTGAACGAGGTGCAGAAGCGGCAGGCGGACCTCAGGGCGGCCGAGGCGACCTTGCAGGCCGCCCAGTCGGCGGTCACGGCCGCCGAGAGCAAGCTCCGCCAGCTCGGGATGGATCAGGCGGCCATCGACAGGCTGACCAAGACGAGCCGGACCGACCCGCGCTACACCATCGTCGCCCCGATCGCCGGCCAGGTGGTCGAGCGCGAGGTCACGCTCGGCGAGCTCGTCGACCCGCAGCAGGAGTCGCTGCTGGTCCTGGCCGACCTGAGCATCCTGTGGGTGCTGGCCGACGTCCCGGAGGCCCGCAGCCAGGACGTCGCGGTCGGGGCGAAGGCCCGAGTCGTGACGTCCGCCGGGGGCAAGGAGGGCCTGGAGGGGACCGTCACCTTCCTCGCGCCGGCGATCGACCGCGAGACGCGCACGGTCCCGGTCCGGATCGTGGTCCGGGACGCGGGCACGACGCTGCGGCCGGGGATGTTCGTCCGGGCGGAGATCGAGACCACGCGACCCGGGGCCGCCACCGGGGCGGTCCTCGCCGTCCCCGAGGCGGCGATCCAGACGGTCGAGGGCAGGCCGTCGGTGTTCGTGCCGGTCGCGGGCGAGGAGAACACGTTCGCGGCGCGCCCGGTGGTGGCGGGGCGTGTCGTCGGCGGGATGGTCCCGGTGCTCGGCGGGCTCAAGGAGGGCGAACCGGTCGTCGTCGCCGGCAGCTTCATCCTCAAGGCGGAGCTGGGCAAGGGCGGCGCGGCGCACGAGCACTGACACCGGGCCCTCCGAAGGGGCGTACCCCTCGCATCGCAAGGAGCGATATTCATGCTGGAACGGGTCCTCCAATTCTCGATCCGCAGCCGCTGGCTCGTCATCCTGATGACGCTCGGAGTGGCGGCCGTGGGCGTCCACTCGCTCCGGCGCCTGCCGATCGACGCCGTCCCCGACATCACCAACAACCAGGTCCAGATCAATACCCTCTACCCGTCCCTCTCGCCGGTCGACATCGAGAAGCAGGTGACCTTCCCGATCGAGACGGCGCTCGCGGGCATCCCCGGCCTGGAATACACCCGGTCGCTGTCGCGCAACGGCTTCTCGCAGGTGACGGCCGTCTTCGCCGACAGCGTCGACGTCTACTTCGCGCGCAACCAGGTCAACGAACGGCTGGGGGCGGCCCGCGAGGACCTCCCGCCGGGGGCCGAGCCGCAGATGGGCGCGATCTCGACCGGCCTGGGCGGAATCTACATGTGGACCGTCGCCTACGAGCACCCGGCCGGGAAGGGGGAGGAGGTCGTCGACGGCCAACCCGGCTGGCAGGGCGATGGCTCGTACCTGACCCCCGAGGGGGAGCGGCTCGCGAGCGATGTCGAGCGGGCCGCCTACCTCCGCACGGTCCAGGACTGGGTCATCCGCCCCCAGCTCCGCGGGGTCCGGGGGGTCGCCGGCGTCGATGCCATCGGCGGCTACGTGAAGCAGTACCACGTCCAGCCCGACCCGATGAAGCTCGTCAGCTACGGCCTGACCTTCGAGGACGTGATCTCGGCCCTGGAGAAGAACAACGTCAGCACCGGCGCCGGCTACATCGAGCACAAGGGCGAGGCGTACGTGGTGCGGGCCGCCGGGCGGATCGAGGCCGTCGAGCAGATCGAGACGATCGTCGTCGGCAGCCGTCGGGGCACGCCGATCTATGTCCGGGACGTCGCCACGGTCGGCGTCGGCAAGGAGCTCCGCACCGGCTCGGCCAGCGAGAACGGCGAGGAGGCGGTCGTCGGCACGGCCCTGATGCTCATCGGCGAGAACAGCCGCACCGTCTCCGAGGCCGTCGACAGGAAGATGACCGAGATCAACCGGGCCCTGCCCCCGGACGTCGTGGCCCAGACGGTCCTGAACCGGACCAAGCTCGTCAACGCCACGATCGAGACCGTCCAGAAGAACCTCCTCGAGGGGGCGGTCCTCGTCATCGTGATCCTGTTCGTGATGCTCGGCAACTTCCGGGCGGCCCTCATCACGGCGCTGGCGATCCCGCTGTCGATGCTCATGACGGCGATCGGCATGGTCCAGGGCGGGATCAGCGGCAACCTGATGAGCCTCGGGGCCATCGACTTCGGCATCATCGTCGACGGTTCGGTCATCATCGTCGAGAACTGCCTGCGGCTCCTGGCCGAGCGGCAGCACCACCTCGGCCGCAAGCTCACGCTCCGGGAGCGGATGGACACGGTCTTCGAGGCGAGCACGCAGGTCCGTGGTGCCACGGCCTTCGGCGCGGCGATCATCATCATCGTCTACGTCCCGATCCTGGCCCTGACCGGCGTCGAGGGGAAGATGTTCCGGCCGATGGCGGCGACGGTCATCTTCGCGCTGATGGGGGCGTTCGTCCTGTCGCTGACCTTCATCCCGGCGATGATCGCCCTGGTGATGACCGGCAAGGTCACGGAGAAGGAGAACTTCCTGGTGCGGCTGGCCAAGTGGGCCTACGAGCCCGTGGTGCGGCTGGCCGTCCGGGCCCGCTACCTCGTGGTGCTCGCGGCCGTGGCCGCGTTCGCCGGGTCGCTGGCGCTGTTCGGGACCCTGAAGCAGGAGTTCGCCCCGATCCTCGACGAGAAGGACATCGCCATGCATGCGATGCGCATCCCGAGCACGAGCCTGACCCAGTCTTCCCGGATGCAGCTCGACCTGGAGCGGGTCGTGTCCGGCTTCCCCGAGGTGGCGTTCGTCTTCTCCAAGACGGGCACGGCGGAGATGGCCGCCGACCCGATGCCGCCGAACGTCTCGGACACCTTCATCATCTTCAAGCCCCAGGAGCAGTGGCCCGATCCCGAAGAGTCGAAACCGTCATTGCAACGGCGGATCGAGGAGGCGGTCGAGGAGCTGCCGGGCAACAACTACGAGTTCACCCAGCCGATCCAGATGCGGTTCAACGAGCTCATCGCCGGCGTCCGGGGTGACGTGGCCGTCAAGGTCTACGGCGACGACCCCGAGCGGATGCAGCGGACCGCCCAGGAGATCGCCGGCCTCCTCCGGGGGATCAAGGGTGCGGCCGACGTGAAGGTCGAGCAGACGAGCGGCCTGCCGGTGATGAACATCGAGATCGACCGCGGGGCGATCGCCCGCTACGGGCTGAACGTGGCCGACGTGCAGGACGTCGTGGCGGCGGCCATCGGCGGCCGCGAGGCCGGGCTGGTCTTCCAGGGGGACCGGCGGTTCGACCTGGTCGTCCGCCTGCCCGACGAGATCCGCCGCGAGCTGAAGTCGATCGAGGGCCTGCCGATCCCGCTGCCGCACGCCGAGGGGCCCCGGAGCGAGCCGGTCCGCGTGGCGTCGCTCGCCGACCGGCCCGAATCGGCCGGCGAGCTCGCGTTCATCCCCCTGGGGGCGGTCGCGCGGATCGAGGTGGTGGAGGGGCCGAACCAGATCAGCCGCGAGAACGGCAAGCGCCGGGTGGTCGTGCAGGCCAACGTCCGCCGCGATCAGAACGACCTGGGCTCGTTCGTCGCGGAGGCCCAGCGGAAGGTCACGGCCCTGGCGCTGCCGGCGGGGAGCTGGCTCGACTGGGGGGGGCAGTTTGAGAACCTCGTCGCGGCCCGCCAGACGCTGATGATCGTCGTGCCGATCTGCTTCTTCCTGGTCTTCCTGCTGCTCTACAGCACGTTCAACTCGGTCAAGTACGCCCTGCTCGTCTTCAGCGGCGTCCCGCTGGGCCTGACCGGCGGGGTCGTGGCCCTGTGGCTGCGGGAGATGCCGTTCTCGATCTCGGCGGCGGTAGGCTTCATCGCCCTGTCGGGGGTGGCCGTCCTGAACGGTCTGGTGATGGTCAGCTTCGTCAACCAGCTGCGGGAGGCCGGGGGCGGCGTCGACGAGGCGATCATCCACGGCGCCCTGACCCGGCTGCGGCCGGTGCTGATGACCGCGATGGTGGCGTCGTTCGGGTTCGTGCCGATGGCGCTGGCCCACGGGACCGGGGCCGAGGTGCAGAAGCCGCTGGCCACGGTGGTCATCGGGGGGCTCATCTCGAGCACGCTCCTGACCCTGGTCGTGCTCCCGGCTTTGTACCGCATCTTCGAGTGGGACCGGCCGGCGGGTCCGCAGCCCGACGGGCCGGCGGCGCGGGACGATGGGCACGATGCCGGGGGCCCGGGCAAGCACGGGGAGATTGCTTCACCGCCGAATTCGGGACTGACCGATGAGATGAAGGAAATCAAGGCATCTCGGAAGGAAACCTCCGTTTAACTATCGACCAGGGAGGGTCGTCAGAGCCATGAATCGACATGTTTTTACAAACGGATTGGTCCTCACGCTCGCCCTGGCCGCGATGCCTCCCCATGCTCGCGCCCAAGAAACGGGCGAGGCGCGGGCTCCCGGCGGCCCGGGGTCGCCTTCGGAGTCACCCCTGGGCCCGGCCCCGGGCTCGGGCGGAGGCTCGTTCGGCGGGGGACCCGGCCGGGGCGAGGGGCTCCTGGGAGGGCGCCCGGGGCCGTCGACCCCGCGTGTCCCGCAAGGGGTGACCCGACCGGGGGAAGGGCTCCCCGACCCCCCGGGCGGGCGTGGCCTCGGCCCGGTCACCGAGGTGCCGAGGTCCGACCTCCCCGTCTCCGGCCCCCTGAAGCTCCCGGGCGGCGAGGACGAAGGGCCCCCGAACGGCCTGACCCTGGACCTCGCCATCGAGCACGTGGTCAGGAACAACCTCGACCTCCGCGCCAAGGCCGTCGAGATCCCCAAGGCCCAGGCCGACATCCTGACGGCCGGCCTCCGCGCCAACCCGGCCATCTTCTACGACACCCAGTTCATCCCCTACGGCAACTTCTCCGAAGGGCGGCCCGGCGGCCCGACCCAGTACGACCTCAACATCACCCACCCGCTCGACCTGTCCGGCAAGCGCCGGGCGCGGACCGAGGTGGCCTGCCGGGCGAAGCGGGTCACCGAGGCGCAATATCAGGACGCGGTCCGGCAGGCGATCGACAACCTGGCCACGGCTTTTGTCGACGTCCTGGCCGCCCGCGAGACGATCCGCTTCGCGCGGGCGAGCCTCACGGGGCTCGGGGAGAACCTCCGCACGGCCCGGGGGCTGCTGGAGCTGAAGACCACTTCCACCGAGGTCACCGACATCGAGGTCCAGAGCGAGACCGCCGAGGTGGCCCTCCTGGAGGCCGAGGAGGCGCTCCGCGACGCGAAGCGGGCCCTGGCCACGCTGATGAACCTCCCGCCCGCCGCGGCCGAGACGCTCGAGGTCCGCGGGACGCTCCGCGACGTGTACCCACCGCCCCCTCCGGTCGGCTCCCTGGTGGGCATGGCGCTCGAGGGTCGCCCGGACCTGGTCGCCTATCGGCTGGGCGTCCGCCGCTCCGAGTCGGAGGTGCGGCTGGCGCGGGCCAATCGGTTCGAGGACGTCTTCCTGCTCGTGCAGCCTTACACCTTCCAGGACAATTCCCCTTCCGGCCTGAAGAGCGCGCACTCGTGGGCCATCGGCATGACGGTCCCCCTGCCGCTCTACAATCGGAACCAGGGCAACATCGAGCGCGCCCGGCTCACCGTCGGCCAGACGAGGGTGGAGCTCGCCGAGCTGGAGCGCCGGGTGGTCGCCGAGGTGCAGCGGGCGGAGCGTGCCTATCAGGTCACGCCGCCGAGGGGCGCTTCGAGCGGGGCATCCTCGACAAGGCCCGCCAGGGCCGCGACACCACCTTCCGGCTCTACACCGAGGGGGAGGCCGAATTCGAGGACTACCTGAACGCGCAGCGCCGCTACAACGAGGTCGTCCGCCAGTACCGGGACACCCTCGTGCGGCACCGGCGGAGCATGCTCCAGATCAACACGGCCGTGGGCCGGCGGGTCTTCCCCTGATCGGCCGGCGGGGGCGATCCTCAGGCGGCGGGTTACTCCTTGGCGCACTCGGCGCAGAAGTGCTTGGGCAGCTTGTGCCCCTTGGGGCACATCTCGATGTTGTGCGTCTTCTCGACCTCGGGGTGGCAGAGGGTGCAGATGTCCTCGGGGATGTCGCCGTGCTCCTTGCAGAGCAGGAGCTTCGTCTTGAGATCGGGATGGCAGAGCGTGCAGTACGCCTCCGGGACGCCGTGCTCCTTGCAATACAGGCCGGAGTCGGCCGCCGCCGCGGTGGCGACCGTCCGGGTTCCGTCGGCCGGGGCGGGGGCGGGGGCGGCCTGGTCAGTGCAGCCGGCGGCGAAGATCGCGCCGATCGTGAGCACCAGCCCGGTCATCGCACGGAACATCTTTCGTCTCATGGTCGGGTCCTTCCCGTCGGCACGAGCTCAGGTCCACGGTGGAGGACGGCGACGGCGATCCGATCGCCGAGGTGGCGCCATCGGGCGGGACGGGGACGGCCGGCTCGTGGGCCCACACTATACAGCGGCCCTTGGCGAGGGACAACGGCAGGGGGCCGCGGCCGCCCCCTCTTGCCCGGCCGCTTCGTTCCGTCGAGAATTCGCCGTGCGGAGAGGACTTGTATAAATCAATGAATCGAATACGTCTGGAATTACCATTATTGCTGCCGGAAGTGCCCGACGCGCACGACGCCTGCGTGGGTCGCCTGGAGGCGCTGATTGGCCAAGGCCGGGGCATCAGCCGGGCCCACACGGTGAGCGACGACGGGGACGAGACGCCGTCGCTCTGCCTGCACTACGACCCCGCCGTCGTGACGCTCGCCCAGGTCGAGCGGCTGGCGCGGGCGGCCGGTGCGCGGGTGACCGAACGCTTCGGACATGCGGTGATCCCACTCCGGCTCGTGGGGGGCGAGGACGCGGCACGGCGGTTCGAGGCGGCGCTCACCCGCATGGACGGCGTCCTCGTCGCCTCGGTGAGCCTCCCGGCCCAGGCCGCCCGCGTTGAGTTCGACCGCGAGCGGACCTCGCTCGAACGGATCGAGGAGACGCTGAGGGAGCTGGGAGCCGGCACCCCAGGGACCCGGCGAGACGCATCGGGCCGGGCGAAGCCGGAAGGGGAGGATGGCTGGTATGCACGCCACAAGGAACTCGCCTGGAGCCTCGCCGCCATCGTGCTCCTGACGCTCGCGTGGGGCGGGGAGCGCTGGGGCGGCCTGCCCCGCGGGGCGGCGATCGCCCTGTACCTCGCGTCGTACGCCTTCGGCGGATTCGACCTGGTCCGCCACGCCGTGAGGTCGTGGGCCAAGGGCCGTTTCAGCTTCGACATCGACCTGCTCATGCTCGTCGCGTCCGTCGGCGCCGCGGCGCTCGGCCAGTGGGCCGAGGGGGCGTTCCTCCTCTGCCTCTTCTCGCTCGCCCACGCCCTGGAGCACTTCGCGCTCGACCGAGCCCGCGGGGCCATCCGCGCGCTCGCCGACCTCGCCCCGCCCATCGCCCGCGTCCTGAGGGACGGCCGCGAGGTGGAGGTCCCGGTCGAACAGGTGGCCGCAGGCGACGTGGTCGTAGTCCGACCCGCCGAGCGGGTCCCCGTCGACGGCAAGGTCCGTTCCGGGCGCTCGGCCGTCGATCAGGCCCCGATCACGGGCGAGTCCGTCCCGGTGGAGAAGGAGCCGGGGATGGAGGTCTTCGCCGGGACCATCAACGGCCAGGGGGCCCTCGAGGTCGAGACCACCCGCGCCGTCGGCGACCGGACGCTCGACCGCGTGGTCCAGCTCGTCACGGAGGCCCAGACGCAGAAGGCCCCGACGCAGCAGTTCACCGACCGATTCGAGGCGGTCTTCGTCCCCGTCGTGCTCGTCGCGGACCTCCTCCTGATCGCCCTGCCGCCGCTCCTGGGCTTCTGGGGCTGGGGGACGAGTTTCTACCGCGGGATGGCGCTCCTCGTCGCGGCCTCGCCGTGCGCCCTCGCCCTGGGCACGCCCGCGGCGGTGCTCGCCGCCATCGCCCAGGCCGCCCGCAAGGGGGTCCTCATCAAGGGGGGAGCCCACCTGGAGAACCTCGGGATGCTCCGGGCGCTCGCGTTCGACAAGACGGGCACGCTCACCGTCGGCAAGCCCGAGGTGACCGACGTGGTCCCGATGGCCGGGGTCGAGGGCGACGAACTCCTCCGGATCGCGGCCGCGGTGGAGCGAAGGAGCCAGCACCCGCTCGCTCAGGCCGTGGTGCGGCGTGCCGAGCAGGGCAAGCTCGACCTCCCCGAGGCCGGAGAGCTCGAGAGCGTGACGGCCCGTGGCGTCCGCTCGACGGTCGGGGATGAGCCCGTCGAGATCGGCACCCTCCGACTCTGGGGGGAGGGCGTCGTCCCGGCGGAGATCCGCCAAGCGGTCGAGGTACTCCAGCGGGGCGGCCGGAGCATCATGGCCGTCCGGCATGGCGGGCGCTGGCTCGGCGTCCTCGGGGTAGCGGACCGCCCGCGGGAGGGCGTCAAGGAGGTGCTCGGTCGGCTGCGTGCCCTCGGCATCCGCCCGCTCGTGATGCTCACCGGCGACAATTCCGGGGTCGGAGAGGCCATCGGCAAGGAAGTCGGAGTCGACGAAGTGCGGTCCGACCTCCTGCCCGAGGACAAGGTGACGGCCCTCAAGGAGATGCTCGCGGCCCACGGCCGGGTCGCGATGGTCGGGGACGGGGTGAACGACGCCCCGGCGCTCGCGAACGCCACGGTGGGCATCGCCATGGGCGGCGCCGGGACGGCCGTGGCGCTCGAAACGGCGGACGTGGCCCTGATGGGCGACGACCTGGGGAAGCTCCCGTTCGCCATCGGCCTCAGCCGGACGGCCGCGGGGGTGATCCGCCAGAATGTGTACGTATCCCTCGGCGTGATCGGGCTCCTGATCCTCGCCACGACGACGGGCTACTTCGGCATCGGCCCGGCGGTCTTGGCCCACGAGGGGAGCACGCTCGTGGTGCTCGCCAACGCCCTCCGCCTCCTCGCCTTCAGGGAGCCTTGAGCGGCTCGGGGTTGCCTGCTACGGTACCCGTACGACTCGGACGGAGGAAACCGGTCCTGAAGCCCACGTGCGAATTTCGTCGGGATGCGGGCTACAAGGCGTCGCCGCTGATGACCTCGCCCCCGGCGATGGTCCCGAGGGATTGCCAGGTGTGGCCGTTGATGGAGTCCTTGACGAACTTCACGCTGCCGTCGCCCATCACGACATTGACGCCGCCGGGGTGGTAACTCCGGGCGGTGATCGCCGCGGAGGTCTGAAGTCCTCCTGTGAAGGGCGGGCTCGTTTGAGGCCGCCCGCCTGGACGATCTCTCCATCCAGCAGGTCGTCCCGCGGGTAAGGCTCATTCGGCGAGCTGGAACAGCTCGGAGATCTTCATCGACAGGCCCTGTGCCACCCGCTCGATGTTGACGAGGCTGACGTTGCGCGTGCCCCGCTCGATGTCGGACAGGTAGGTCCGGTGGATGCCCGCCCGCTCGGCGAACTCCTCCTGCGTCAGGCCCAGGGCCTCGCGCCGGTCCTTGACCGCGAAGCCGAACCGCTCGCGGATGTCCCCCCTGGCCCGTTTCCCCATTGCAAACAGGCTAGGTGCATGTCGACAATAAGTGTATCGACGATGAGTGACATTCGGGCGAGACCCCGAGAGCCATCGGCATGATGGCGGGGCGCGGACGCAACGGGTGGAGGTGGTGATGACGCGAAGCGACGCATCAGCCCACTTGCAAGGGAGTGGGGTCTCCCCGATCCTCCCCGGCTGGGCACTCTGGCCGGCCTGCAAGCCGGGGGACGGCGGACCGCGAGGTCGCCGGGGCATTGGGCCTCAGGTAATTCCCTCGCGTATCTCTCGGTCGAACTCGCTCACGAAGGCCGGGAACGACACGCCCATGGCGATGCAGAACGCCCTGACCTCGACGAGGTCCAGCCGCCGCTCCCCGCGTTCGCACTTTCTGACGAACGACTGCGTCTGGTCCAGGCGCCCGGGCAGCCGCCCTACGTCAGTCCCGAAGCCCCACGGACGTCCCGGAGGCGGCGAATGAGGACCTGGTCGACTGGTTTGACGGAGAGACGGGCCCATGCCTTGCAATTTCGCCCTGTGCCCGGCGGGCCTGCGTCAATCGAGCCCCGCCGACTTGAGGAACTCGGCGAGGCCGATCCCGTAGAGCTGGCAGAACTCGCCCAGTTCGACCACGTCGATCCGCCGTTCGCCCGACTCGCACTTGGAAACGTACGAGGCATAGACGCCCAGTCGCTCACCCACGTCGAGCTGGGTCAGCCCTGCGTCCTTGCGCGCCTGGCGCAGGACCTTCAGGAGCCGCTGGTACTTCCGAGTATGCTGAGATTTCTGCATGCAGGCCGCCGCGTTTCTGTTGCGGCAGCCTACGGAGGCGGCGTACAATTTCCCAAAATGGGAAATTTCCCGGTATGGCTCAGGTCCCTCGTCCCGTTCGGGGGCGCACCCCAGGAATCACGCCAGTCGACCCGGGGAGTAGGACGGACCGCTCGGGATCTGCGATCTGCCACGGCCGGGCTGTTCTCTCGTAGGCCCGGGCCCGCTCCTCGTCCGCGTCGGGCCGATCCCTGAACTGGCCTTCGCCCGCCCCGTCTGGAACTGCGTGAAACCGCCGGGATCGTCGATCGGGAGAGAACTCATGAGGGGTCGGGATCGAGGATGGTCTTGCGAGTCACGGCGCGGCGGCGCGAGCCCGGTCGTCATCCTCCTCCTGTCGGGCATCCTGGTGGCACTGCTCGCCTTGATCGCGATCACGCTGACGCAGAAGGAGGAGGGCCGCGAGGGTGCGGACGCCTCCCCGAAGCCTGGAGCCCACAACGCTTCCGCGCCAGCTCCTCGCCCCGAACCGATCGGCGACCCGGGGCGCATTCGCGAGATGCTCCAGGTCGGCAAGACCTACCGGATCGTGGTCAAGGCGAAGCTCAAGGCGCGGGTCGAGGACAAGGCGTGGGGGGCCAAGAAGGTCGTCAGCCTCGCCTATGCCGCCGAGATGGCGGTGGACCGCACCATCGAGTCCAATGACGGCCGGAAGGTCATTGAGCGTCGGCACTTCACCGCGGCCCGCAACGTCAAGCTCCTCTGCGATCTGGAGGACTTCTCGATCGAACTCGGCCCCCCGGGCGTGCTCGCGCTCGGCGCCTTGGAATACATCCAGCCCGGCTCCGGGGCCGCCGTGGCGGTGGCCAAGCCCCTCGTCGAGGCCGTCCTGGGCCGGGAGGCCGGCAGGGTCGCCGACCGTGAGGCAACCAAGGCGGTCGCCAGCGTCAACGGCCTCTCGGGCAAGACGGTCCGAATCACCTATGTCGACGGCCTGGGCGTCGAGTCCGTCGAGCCGGTCGATTGCACATTGACGACCGACGAAGACGACTTCCTGAAGCGGGTCGCGGTCCTGTCCGATGGCTACATCCTGCCCGACCGCAGGAGCAAGCCGGGTGACACATGGCCCGTGGACGGGGCTCAGTTGGCGGGCTTCCTCGACCCGACACTGCAAGGAATCCCCGAAGGCGAGGTCGTCGTCCGTCGCGACGAGGATTACCGGGAGGCCGACAAGCAATACACCGGCCTCCAGATCGAGGGCGGGACCGTCGAGGTCAATGCCTCCGACGCCTCGACGCGGCGGATCGGCACGTTCACGCCCCGTGGGACGTTGAAGTACTCGATCACCGACGGCTTCGTCGAGGAGGCCCGGCTGAACGGCCGGATCAACTTCGAGCGCGTCTCGCGAGACCACATCCTCTTCGAGACCAGCTTTCGGACACGGCCGACGCTGGAGGTCAGCTATTCCTGTTCGGTCCGCTGAGCGGAGGATGACGCCCATCAATACGACGACCCAAGACCCTCCGCCGTTCCTGGCCATCCTCGGGTCGCCCGTCGTCGTCGGGCGCTCCGGCGAGGCGACGTTGCGGCTGCTCCACCCGAGCATCTCGCGCCGCCATGCGACCATCAACCGCACCGGGGACGGGTTGGCCGTCGAGGACCACGACAGCCGTTTCGGCACGTTCGTCAACGGGGCGCGGGTCCGCAGCATCCTCCTCCGGCCGGGCGACCGGGTCCAGTTCGGGTCGGCGATTGCCTACCGCGTCGAGGCCGACGGGCTGAGGCTCGACGTCGCGGCCGTGGGCCTGGAACTCCACGCCTCCGGGCTCACGATCTCGGTCCCCGGAGGATTCCAACTCGGGCGAGCCCTTGAGGTCCTGCACAAGGGCCCGTGGAGGGGGTGGAGCGACCTGGTGCAGGGCGAGCCCAAGACGCTGGCCCGGGACATCAGCTTCGCCGTCCGGCCCGATACGTTCACGGGCATCCTCGGCCCCAGCGGAGTGGGCAAGAGTACCGTCCTCAACGCCCTCGCCAGCTACCTGGCCCCCGACCTCGGCCGGATCGTCTTCGACGGGCACCACGACGTCCACGCCGAGCCGGACGCCTACCGGGCGCTGCTGGGCCACGTGCCACAGAAAGACGTCGTCTACCTGTCGCTGACGGGCCGGGAGAACCTGGCTTACGCCGCCCGGCTCCGCCTGGGCGTCGAGGTCGGGGCGGTCGCCGTCGACGCGGCGGTCGAGGAGGCCCTGGGGCGGGTCGGCCTGGAGGAGCACGCCGACAAGCCGGCCCACAAGCTCAGCGGCGGTCAGCTCAAGCGGCTCAGCGTGGCCATCGAGCTGCTGCGACGCCCCCGGCTGCTCCTGCTGGACGAGCCGACCTCGGGGCTGGACCCGGCCAGCGAGGCGCACCTGATCGAACAGCTGCGGCATCTGGCCCGCCGGGGCACGACGGTCGTCTGCATCACCCACCTGATGGACAACCTGCGGCTGCTCGACGAGGTGATCGTCCTCGGCCTGGTCGACCGGGTGGGGCGGCTGGCCTTCGCCGGGCCGCCCGACGGCCTCCTGCCCCATTTCCGGTGCCGCCACTTCGCGGACCTCTACGAAGTCCTGGAGTCGGGCCGCTTCGAGCCCGTCGGGTCGTCGCCTGAAGCATCGCCGGACCCGACGCCCGAGCTGAGCGTGCCCCCGGAGGGGCGCACGTCGGTCGGGGTGCGGCCGGTCGTGCCCGGATCGGACACCGGCGCGCCGGCCTCCGGTCATCGACCCGGCCCCGACGCGCCGGCCGTGGGCGCGACGTTCGACGCGGCCCGTCAGCAGTTCCCGATCGTCGCCCGACGGGCGCTGGTGATGCTGCTCCGCGACCGGGGGCTGGTGATGGCGATGCTCGCCCAGCCGCTCCTCCTCGGCCTGCTGGTGTGCCTGACCCAGTACGACGTCGACACGCCGCTGCCGCTCCTGTTCTTCGCCGTCGTCGTCGCCATCTGGCTGGGGCTGAACAACTCCGCCCGCGACCTGGTGCGTGAGCGGCGGCATTACGTGCGCGACCGCCTGGCCGGGCTGGACCCCGGTGCCTACCTGGGGGCCAAGGCGGCGGTCCACGCCGCCGCCGGGGCCGCGCAGCTCCTGGTCCTGCTGGCCGTCCTGCGGCTCATCGGCGGGCGGGTCCTCCAGTTCGAGGACGCGGCGGCGCGGCTGGCCGAGAGTTCGACGCTCTGGCAGTTCCTCGTCCTGATGGCCGGCTATCTCGGGGGCGTGGGCCTCGGTCTGCTCGCCTCGGCGCTGGTCCGCACCGAGGAGGCGGCGGTGGCGGCGTTGCCGCTGCTCATCATGCCGCAGCTGCTGCTGAGTGTCGTCGCCACCGGGATGCAGGCAAGGCGGTACGAGGAGGAGCGGCCGTTCCGGCCGCTCGTCGTGACCCTCTGGAGCGGTCAGAACCTGCCGTGGCCGGCCGCATTGGTGGACGGGCTCTCGATGGCGTGCCTGTCGCGGCCGTCCACCCTGGTCGCCGAGTCCCCGCGCGTGCCCGGCTACGGCGCGTGAACCTGGCTCGGCGATCTGTGCCACCTCCTGATCCTGCTCCTGGCGACTTGGACCCTGGTGGTCCTGGCTTTCGGTCGGGCCGAGCGACGCTGGCTCCGCCTGATCGACCTCTGACGGGTATCGACTATGCCTTCCTCCCCACCCGATGGCGGTAGCTCCCGCCACTCCGCCGGCCTGCTGCTTCGAGTCCAGCGGCCGGACGGCCACGCCGATGAGTTCTACCTGGCCGGCGGGTTGACGATCGGCCGCTCGGTGGCCAACGCCGTCGTCCTTGCCGACGACGACGCCGTCGATCGGGCCCACGCCCGCGTCGAGGTCGCCGCCGACGGGACCGCGCGGCTGCGGTGCATCGAGCCACAAGGCTCATTGACTACGGGCGGGGACGCGGTCCATGAGCTGCCCTTGGAGGAGGGCCGTCGGTTTCGGATCGGCCGCACCGAGTTCGAGTGCGTCGCCGGCCGGCGCGGCCCCGGACCCGACGCGCCGCCCTCCTGGAGCGCCTGCCCGTTCTGCGCCTCGACGGACGTCGCCACGGCGGGCGGGGATATCCGGCAGTGCCCCGCCTGCAATGCCCCTGTCCTGCCCGTCCGGCCCGATCCACATGGCTCCGAACCCATCCTCCTGCCCGCATTCTACGGCGACTACCGGGCCGAACGCTACGTCGCCCGGGGTGGAATGGGCCTGGTGCTCAAGGGGGCCCGCGAGGGCGGCACCGAGCCCGTCGCCATCAAAGTGCTGCTGCCCGGAACGCTCGCCGACCGGCGTGGAGCCGTTTTCTTCGAGCGGGAGGTGGTGATGATGGCCCGGGTGCGACACCCGAACGTCGTCAAGCTGCTCGACCACGGCAAGTCGGGGCGGTACAACTTCCTCGCCCTGGAGTGGATCGAGGGGCCGAGCCTACGTGAGGTGATCGCCGACGCCAACCGGGCGGGCAAGCTGACGGACTTCGCCGCTGCCTCCCGGTGGTTAGGGCAGGTGGGCAAGGGGTTGGCGGCGATCCACGCGGTCGGCATGATCCACCGTGACCTCAAGCCGTCAAACATCCTGATCGGCCCGGACGGCGTGGCGAGGGTCGCCGACCTGGGGATCGCCAAGCGGATCGACGCGGCGCACACATCATACACGACGACCGGCCACGCCCCGGGCACCTTCGAGTACATGGCGCCCGAGCAGCACTACGCCCCGGATACGGTGGAGGGGCGGGCCGACTTGTACGCCTTGGGCGTCAGCTTTTACGAACTGCTGATAGGCATGAGGCCGGTGGGGGCATGGAGTCCCGCCTCGGAGGTCAACTTGACGGTGCCGAGGCTCTTCGATGAAGTCCTCGGTCGTTTAATGGCACCGAGGCCAACAGACCGCTACGCGGACATCCACGAGTTGCTCGCTGCGCTTATCGAAGTCGCCCGCACGATGGAAGGGACTCATGTCAAAGAGACCAGGCCATGCACCCCGAAAAGAACGCGGCCGGAGATATCCGCGGCCGACGCCAGCCTCGGTGAATACTCCGGGCCCGTCCGGGTCGCGGCGAACGAGGCATCTCGCTGGGTCCTTACCGGAGCGACCGGCGTCGCCGGGACCGCGTGTTTCGCCTGGCTCTCCACGTCCGTGGCGCGATGGCTGGGCTGGGTCCAGGACGACGGTCGCGGCTGGGGGATCGCGGGCGGCATTACCGTAATGGCGGCAGCGACCGCGATGGGTGCGGTGGGCGGTGCCTGGTTATGGGCCTGCGATCGGTCATTCCTCAACCTGAACCGATGGCTGCTGGGCGGCACGATCGCGGGGTTGCTCTTGGGCCCCGTCGCCTCGGGCAACATCGGGTTCGGGGTGCTCGTCTGCGGGCCGATCGGCGGGGTGCTCGCCGTGATCGGGCGGATGGTCCTCGGTTCGACCGGGCATGACGCCGCGTCCTACGTCCGATGGGCCCAAGACTGGAGCGGCAGCCCCGCTCTGGTCGTCGCCTGCCTGACCGAGGCGGCCCGCCTGGACCCGAGCCTCGCCACCGCATCGTTCTACATCGAACGGAGCCTCGTCCACCGACGGAGAGGGGATCTGTTGCCGGCGGTCGCCGACCTGACCGAGGCGATCCGGCTGGAGCCGATGAACGCCGCCGCCTACTACGAACGGGGTGCGACCCACGACTCGCTCTTCCAGCACGCGAGATCGGTCGCGGACTACACCGAGGCAATCCGGCTGAGACCGGGCTGGGTCGAAGCCTATGAGGCGCGAGCGACGGCACATTACATGGCGGCTGAACAGGAGCTGGCGATCGCGGACTACAGCGAGATCATCCGGCTCCGGCCCGACAGCGGCGAACCCTATGCATCTCGGGGCCATGTAATATCACGAAATCGGAGACCACACGCGAGCGATCGCAGATTATAGCCGGGCAATCGAACTCGTACCCGGGTCCGCCGCCTACTTTGCCGGTCGTGCCGAACTGAATCAAGCGGCAGGCAACCACGTGCGCGCGATCGAGGATCTCACAGAGGCCATCCGCTGGGAACCGGGGAACCGCCGTTACTATTTGCTGAGAGATGCTTCCTACGAGGCCACATCCAACCACAAATGGCGTCGCGAGCAAGGCGAAGCGGGTCGCGAGTCGAACGAGAGTGTGCGATCGCGCGAGCATAGGTTGATGATAACGGTCGAGGCCGGGCGCAGGCTCGAATTCGCCGTCGAGCGACTGAGAGACGGGGCGCTCTATCATCCGGGCGACTCCAGCTGGCACAAGCCGTCACGCGGGTGGGCCGCGTACGCCAGGATGGAGCAGTCCGCACCCGGACACTACGAGGCGGCGCTGCCGGCGCTGGACTCGGAGCAGGACTATTGCGTCCACGTCGTCGACGTCGACACGCAGCACCTCGTCACGAGCCAGCTGATCGACGGCGACGCGAGGAAGATCAGCGCGCCCAGGGCCGGGGCGAAGAAGGGACGGCCGAGACCCGGGAACGAGTTGCAAGGCTGATCGAAATCCGAGATATCTTGCCCCGGGTTTTCGGCACGATCCGATCCATGAGGCGACCGGTTGAGCCGTCTTCGGCGCGATCGCTCTCCTCTCGAAATTCCGAAGTCCAGTTCAGGTCAATATCCCTCACCCGATAGCTACAAGAAAGGGTAGGCCCGGCCCCGGCTGTCAAGCCGGGGCCAAGGCCACCAGTAAATTAGTCGATGTTGTCGCTGCTCAACCAAATGCGGGCCCATGATGGCCCTGGCGGCTTCGCCGCCGGTAGAACCGACGCTCCTTGATGAAGAGTCCCCTGGCCGAGGCGCCCACCCCGAGGCCGATTACGACCCCACCCCGGCCGAAGCCGAGCATGGTGCCGCCGATGCCCAGGCCCACGACCAGACCGGTGCTCGCCCGGTTGGAGAACTGCTTGCGCACCTCGCCCCGCATGGACCGAACTGCGCCGAAGAGTTGCCGCATGGCGGGCCCGGTGATACCCCCGCGGCCTCGACTCGCCGGAGGGGGCCCCGGCCGGGGCGGTCGCGCGGACGCCGGCCGGGGCGGTTGCCTGGCCCTCGTCGTCGTTCGGGGGGCCCTCACGAGCGGGCCCCCCTCAGGATCATCGGCCTCGTGTGGGGTTTCGCCCTCCCCCGCGCCCGGCTCCCGGGGGACGGGCATCCGGGTGCGTTCGGATGCCCCCAGCGCAGGAGCAGCCTGCGATCGTGACGACGAGGATGCCCCAGAATGCCCCCCAGGACTCCATAGCGGCGCCCAGCAGGGCCGAGACGACCAGGCAGGCCCAGACCACGACGGCGTTCAGCTTGTCGCGTGCTCCCATGGTTCCTCCTCTCGGGGTCAGCCGGGTTGCCCCGGCATTGCAGGATGGGTCCGGTACGACCGCCCGCTCGGCGGCCCTCGAGGCCGGGGGCAGATGCGGCGACTCGGGATGGCGGGGGCGGGCCCGTCAGCCCTCGGCGACCGGCTCGATGGCCAGCGCCTGGCGCTCCAGCCGCGTCGGCTCGTCGCCCAGGAGTTCCGTGACTTTCGACCAGAGGGTCCGTATCTGGCCCGGCGAGGTCGCCAGCCAGATCGTGTCGAGCAGTCCCTCCTTCTCGGCCCCCAGGCGGGCGACCTCGCGGCCGACCGGGTCGTCGGCCAGGAGCTGATCCTGGTGGGCCGCCTGCCGCCTGGCGATCGCCTCGGCCGCCTCGACCGGCAGCGGCAGCTCGGCGCCGAAGCGGACGCCGAAATTGTCCGGGACCTCGTCGATCGGCAAGCCCCTCAACGAGGCGATCATGGCGCGCTGGGCCCCCTTCTTGCGTCGGGCCAGGGCCGCCTCCTCGGCCTGGACGGCCTCCAGCTCGGCGTAGGGCCCGGCCAGCCCGAGCGAGCGAAGGGCCTCGGCATGGGCCTCGCGCCGGACCCGGTCGAACAGGGCCGGGTGCCGGGCCTTGACCCGCTCGACGGCCTTGTCGATCCGCGCGGCGATGCGATCTCTCCAGTGGTTTTTCTCGGTGACCGACAGCCCTGGCATGGTGATGCTCCTCGGGGATTGACGTGCGGGGTGATCCGGTGGGAAGGGTCCCGGCGGCGCGACGATCGGGCCATCGTGTCGGCCGGGCCGTGCTGTCACGCGTCGTTCAGGCGGCCGGCCCGGGCGACCGACCGCTCCTCGGGCGGTCGACGCCGTGGCGCCCGCCCACGAGGCCGTCGGTCCGTTTCAGGGACGTGGTGTTCCTCCGATGGGATGGGGGATCGTGGAGCGAAAGCGGGCCCGACGACGGGCCCGCCCGGCCGCCTACTCGGCGACCTCCTGGAGCTTCAGCTGGCGGAGCGCGGCCAGCGTGGCCGACGTCAGCCGCGCCTGCTTGCGATGCCGCCGCAGCGCCCCGATCAGGCGGTGCGTGCGCGCCTTGGCGTCGGCCAGCGCGTCGTGCAGCGCCTCGGCCTCCCCGATCAGCGCCGCCAGCCCGCCGGGGCCACCGCCCGCCGCGAGGCCGTTGGCGGTGCCGTGGCGTGTGGCGGCGTGCGTCTCGACGGGCAGGGGCGTGGGGACGGGCTCTCCCATGGTGACCTCCACTTGGCGATGTTCGACCGGCCCGGTGCGCTCCTGCGGCGGGTGTTCGACCGGTGCCTCGGCCGGCCCGGTGCCGCCGGACTCGATGCGGACCGCGTCGTCCGACGGCCCGATCGCCGACTCACGCGAGAGCGGCTGCCACAGGTACGCCCGGCGAGCGTCGCGGCACGTCACCGGGTCCTCGGGCCCGACGACCTGCACCTCGGCGAACCCCAGCCGCACCGCCCGCGCCAGGAAGTAGCGGCTGGTGTTCAGCCGCACCGGCTCGCCGGAGTAGCCGGAGCGTCCCAGGACCAGCTCGGTGACGCGGCCCCCGCCCTCGGCGCGGGCCCGCACGGCGACCTCGCCGTTGAGGTCGACGGTCACCGGGGCGTTGTGGGCGTCGCCGCCGGGGAGCCGGTCGAGCGAACGCCCCAGGAACCGCGCGTCCTCGGGGTCGAGGCAGAGCCGGGTGGCCGCCGCCTGCTCGGCGGGGATCGCCTGCTCGATGCGCGGGAAGCGGGCGTCGGCCCGGATCGCCAGCCACATCGCATAAGACCCGGTCCGGAGCACGACATGGGAGTCCGTCTTGCCCACCTCGACCGGCCGGTCGCGGGGTAGCTCGCGGACGGCGAACAGCGGCGTACGGCGGATCAGCAGGTCGCCTTCCCAAGGCAGGCGGAAGCCTCCCTGGATCAAGATCTGCCGCCCGTCGGTGGCCACCACCTCGCCGGTGTCGCCCTTGAGCTGGATGCAGTCCAGCGCG
>JAABUS010003668.1_pt1 | contig 24239 bp, 5 predicted proteins | sample 5560161 | NCBI WGS metagenome assembly JAABUS01 (sample SAMN10711885, study PRJNA513376) | rock metagenome | isolation source: Antarctica rocks | place: Antarctica: Victoria Land, Trio Nunatak nord | collected 2016-01-04
AAATTAAAATCTATAAAATTTAAAAAAAAAAAAAAAAAAAAAAAAAAAAAATTAACAAACATTTTTATGCTTTAATTTCGCGTAAAATCAAAATAAAAATGAAAATTAATTTAGAGTAAAAGATATACTTGAAAAAAAACTTATTAAATAATTTATTTTAGTAGAAAGATAATAGATATATATAAAAAGATACGCTTGTTTAAACGTTAATAATTTTAAATACATTTTTATATTAATTTTTATAATTAAGATTGCTATTGTTGTTGACAACAATATTACAAAGCTATTAAACAAACTATATAAGTATCTTTATTAAATAAAAATTAATAGCAATTTATGCTTTTAATTAATTTAAAATTCTAGACTCTTAAAACTTAAAATTTATTTAAAAATTTTAACAATACAACGCAATTCTCTTTTAATTTAATTAATAAAAGCTTTGTTCTTTATTAAAAATACTGTAAAAAATTACTTAATTCTTATATGTTGCATAAAATTAAGCTTAAAAATTGTTTAATTTAACAACAAATTATTTAAATTGCACAATTTTAAAAAGAACTATATCTTCAAGATCTTCGTCTACTAAATTGGCATCAAAAATTTAATAAATAATCGATAATAATTTTTATAAATTTGTCTACTTTGTAACAACGTTTATAGCAAAATAAAGATCGAAATTTGTAATAAGTCAATTAAGAACATCTAAGCAATTTATGTTAAAAGAAGCTATAATAGAGTTAAAGCAAAAGCGACGTCTAAAAAATAACACAACTATAAAAACATAAAAAGAATAATTTAAACTTAAACAATAAAATAATGTTATTATAAAAAAAAAAGATTTAAATATTTTTATTAAAAAAATGTTTAAAAATAAAAAAGACTAACTATTAAACAAATTAATTAAAATTTCGTAAAATTATTAAGCAAATATTTACAAAATCTTTGCGTTAGTTTATTATCAATAATTGCGTTTGTTCTATTAATGCTAGATGCGCTATTTTGTATTTTAATCGCTTTGTAATATTATTTAATATAGTATTTAATATTTAAATCAATATAAATGCAATATATTGTTAAAAATGTTTAAAGATTCTAAAGTTTACAAACAATTTTACGTATTATATAAAAAAAAATTATAAAAGTTGTATTTAAATTAGAAAAATTAATATAAATAAATATTTAAAGAAGATTTGATATAATGAAGAGATGCAACAAAATAATTATTATTAAAGATAATACTTTTACATAAATTTATTAACAAAGATTGCAAAAACAATTATTATAATAAATATTACATATATAACAAATAAAAACTCGAAATATTATAATAATTAAATTTCTTTAAATAATAATTTTTTAAATTTAAATTTAGTTTTTAAATACGATCTTAGTTTGATACGTTTATTGTTTGATTTTTTAAAAGACAATTACTTTATAAATCGCAATATGTTGCATTATTTAATTAAGAAAATACTAAATTAACAAATATAATAGATTGAGACAAATTTAATTGCAACACTTTACGATTGCAAAGAATTAATTAAGTTTATTAATAATTTTTATAAAGATTATCGATTTAACTTTAATTTATTGTTTATGTTATCTTTATTATGTAATAAGAGTTACGAGATTATAATTAAGAAAAAGATTGAAAAATTGTTGTTAATTTATTTTTAAATATATAAAAGATTGTCTAAGACTTTAAATACGTACATTAAATACAATAAAAAAATTTAACAACAACTTAATTATTTAAACATTTAAAACAACGATAAGAAGTATTATTATTTAATCAAAAATCGCTATAAATTTTTTCTTAATAAAACAAACTATGTTTTAGTATATTAATTTCACGATTGCAAATATATTAAAAGCGATGTTAATTAATTCTTTAAAAATAAACAATTAAAATTACTTTATAGATTTGTCTTTTATTTGAACAATAATATATAACTTGTCAAGTTAAATAGTATATTGTAAGAAATATTTAATAACAAGTAAGAAATTAACGCATTTAAGTTAATATTAAATATAAAAAATGCGATTTATTTTAATCGAATATACGAAATACGCTATTAACTAATAGATAAAATTATCGTTTTTATACTTAATTATCTAGCTTATACAAATCACTTATAATACGTATTAATTTAACAATATATAGCGAAAAGCAATAAACTCTAAAATCAATATTACATAGCTAACAATTAATAAGAAAAACAAGATTCTTACTTAATTAAAGCAACTATAATATTGATTTTTATTTTAATAAATAAAATATAACTTTTTAAACAATAGAAAAATCAAAGCGCATAACTAGTATATATAATTATTAAAAATTTAAACAAGAACATACGACAAAGTTATCGATCAAATATAATATTATTAAACTATATTTTAATAATATACGCTAAGAAAAACAATACAAAATATTTGAATATAAAAATATATTACAACGTTATAAATTGTATAACAAGACATAAGTAAAAAGTAATTTGCTAAAGAGATATTGCGCTAATTATTTGATACTAGCTTTGCGCAATTTTTTGACAAAAAAACTAATAATTTATTGCGCAAACAATTGACGTAGATATTGCTAATTAATACTAGTAGAATTAATAATTAACTATTTGAAACAAACACTTGTAATCAAAATTAAGCAAAATTATTATTATATTATATATAAGATTTCTTTAAACAAATGTAACAATTTAATAAGTATATAAGCGTTATAAACACATAAAAATATACTATAGCAACTTAAGTATCAAATTAATTATAAAATTAATAAGAAGAATCTTAAATACGTTTATAATATAAGAAACTTCGCGTAAAAGCTTTTGAAAATAAACATTTATAATATAATAATAATAGATTTGTTATATTAATTTAAGAAAAATATCTTAATAAGTTTAATAAATTAATTAAAGAAATTTATCGCAAACGTTATTTCTTGAATTAAAGCAACTTATAAGTACATTTACAAAAACAAAAAAGTAAAAAAAACAAACGTTACATTTAAATTAAATTAAAGCTTTAAATCTATTTTTAAAAATTTTAGTCTACGCACTTTTAAGCATTTTAGCAAAGTTTAACAATAAATCGAGATTAAACAAAGCGTTATTCTTTATCAATTAATAACAATTATAATATTGTTGTTTTGTTATTATGTTTTAATCGCAGTTTATACGACAAAATCGATAATTAATTTTATAACGCTTGCAACGTATTGCTTTTATAACAAAACAATCTTGTTATATATGCGACACATATAAGAACGATTTAACATATTAAAAAAAAATCTCAAATATTAATTAATAAATGTAAAGATAAAGAAAGCTTATTTTAATATATCTAAATTTTACGTTATTAATTACTATAAGAAGTTTATTAAAAAATTCGACACAATTAATAACTTTAATATTAAGAACAACAAACACGCTTATATATATTTAATAAAAAAATTCTATTTTCGTATTAATAAATTTCTAAAATTTCTAAATTAAATATATATATACAACTTAAAAAAAGTAATTTTTTTAACAATAAACAATTAAATTGAGTAAAAAAAAAATTTAATTAAAATTTAATCAAAAAGTATTTTAAAATTACAAATTTCTTATTTTGCAACATTAACGAAATTTAATAACTAAAAATAAATACTTTTCGATTAAGCAATTTTAAGTAATAAATAAAGCAATTATAATCTTATATATATTAAAACTTTTAATTAAATTTGTCAATTTATTAGATTAAAGAAACTAATTTTGACAACAATTATATTTGTGTGTTAGCAACAAATTTGTTTAAACAATTTAAATAAATTAAAACGAAACAATAAAGTTTAGCAATACAAACAACTTAAAAATAATTATTTTGCTTTTATAATGCTTGCGATTAACTTACGCAAAAAAAAAAAAAAAAATAACTTCTAAATTAAAAAATGCTTTATATATATATACGTCTTAATAATTTGTTTTAAACTTAACGCGCATAATCTTAATAAATTCGATTAATAAATAAAGAAGATATTGCGTTGTTCGAAAGCTTAAAACAATTACATTAGCGTTTAACAACAAATTATATATAATTTTAGAAATTCTTTTTAAAAGAGCGATATATTGTCAAATTGTTATCAATATATAAAGAGCGCTTTATCGAACAATTGTTATTTATTTTATTTATTATAAATTCTAAAAGAAGAGACAAACAAAATTAAAAAAATATATAATAGAGCGTTCTTAAACATTCTTAAATGACGCAATAATAAAAAGTTAAATAAATTGAACAATATATTGTAATTAAAGCTCTAGTTAGCGAATAATACAAAGATCTCGCAAACTATTAACAATTAATAAATTTATAATGTAAACAATGTTTTTCGAAACGTTTATATAATATTAATTAAGATAAATTTCTTAAAAAAGCTTGTATTTAGTTTTAATATATATTTTGATTAAGATTAATACAATACTTGTTACGACAAAAATTTTATTAAAAATAAAATTTAAATAGCGAAGAGATAAGTTAATGCGAAATTAAAAATACTTAAACAAAACAAAATAAATTTGTAGTTTATAAAATTCAAGATACTATTATTCGTATTATCTATATATAAAGTAAATAGAAATTGTTAAAAAACAATAAGAAGTTAATTTTTATAATTTATTATGTTTAAGACATTGCTTTAAGAACAAATATATTAAATTAAATTTCTAGTAACGTTACTAGAAACGAAGACGCTTATTATATAGTTAAATTGACGTTATTAGAAATCAAATTAAACACACAAGATTTTACTCTTTTTATAGCGAAAAATAATCTAAGTCGCTATATTAAGCTAGCGTAAATTTAATAACTTTCGCTAAAATTATTTGCAAAAAACGCATTTTGTTTATCTTTATATTAAATTTGCTATTATATATTTTTGACAATTATAAAATTAAGCGATAACGCGTTTGTATAATACTTTTTTAATCTCTCTTAATACAATTATTTTTATTAACGAAAAATAAATAAATTAAACTTGAATCTATATTTGCAACAAATATTATTTAAGATATTATTAAAATTAAGAAAGAATACGTAACTATTAAATCTTATTTATATACAAAGACGTTAATAATGTTTATAAAAAACTTCTATAATATTACGTTATTTTGCTCTTAATTTATAAAGAATTTGTTTATTCGAAATTCTAAATATATTATTAAAGCAATATATAAATAATGTTATCAAAGAATGTTATATTACAATTAAAAGTATTAATACGAACAAAACGCGCTTGTTGTTAATAATTATATTCGCGAAATATTTAAAAAAAATATATAAAAAAGAGAAATAAGCAAGCTTTGTATTAAATAAAATATATTGAAAAAAAAAATATTAAAAAGATCGAATTAATTGTGTAATTATAATTTATTAATAAAGTTTAATAAAACAAATAATTGACAACGTATTACAAAGAGAGCTTAAACTAAATAAAGATTTAAGCGCAATAACATTGCGTTTTAACAATAAAATACTAAAGATTTTATAAACAATAAATAACAATTATTAACGTAAAAGTTTTAAACTTAACACAAATATAATTTACGTAAATAAACTTATAACAATAAATAATATAAACAAAAATCTATTTATAAAAGCAAAGATATTATAAATGCGAACATTAAAGACAAAGTTAAACAAGTTTTGTTTATATTAAAATACAAAATATAAGATAAAAAATAACGTTATTGTTGTACTTATTATAACAAAGATATTTAACTTAATTTTTAAATATATAAACTAAGATACTTTTGTTTATAAATGTATATTATAAATTAAACAATTTATTAATGTAACACAAAGTAAAATCAAAGACTTTAAACTATTAATATTTAAACTTAAGAATGCAAGCATTCGACAATTATTTTGTTTGTTTGTTATGTTAATTTATCGTAGATTCTTTAACAAATTGAATCGAACTTTCGATTAAATATATTAATTTAATCGAACAATTTGATTTGCAATACAAACAACGTTATTATTTGATCAAGTTGCTTAATTAAACTCAAAGATGCTCAAATAATAGATAGAAAAAACTTAGAGCGCAAAATAAGCTCTAGTAACTAGTTTTTGCTTTTGTGCTCTACTAGTGTTACAATAGAAGTCGCACTAGTTACTCGAGATTAAGTAACAAAATAAAACGCCAATATAGATAACTTTTAATATTAGATTTTGTTATAGTTTGCATATATATTATATTTGTTTTGCTAATAACTAAGATATCTTTTAATATATATCTTAATAATTTGTCTTATCTATAAGAACTAATAATACTAGTGTAAAAACTAAAGAGTTTTAGTTATTTTTAAATATTTTTGCAATAATTTTTTATAATACTCTTTTATATATTTGTCAATTTTGTTAATAAATATTTGAAATTTTTCTTTCTTTATTAGAAACTCTTTTATATTGTTTTAAAATATTTGTAATATAGTATTTAATTTGTATTTATTTGTTAATAATAATTTGTTTTGATTAACTTTAAGTATATTATAATTGAATAACTTTTTTGTTTTTATATATTTTTTTTTGGTTAATTGCATCTACTTTGTTATTATTTTTGTCTAAAATATATTGTATTTTAAACTTGTATTATTTAAGTTTTTCTAATTATTATATTTGTCTTTTATTTAGCTATTTAATAATAATAAAGTATATAAGGTTTTTGTAGTTTATAAGAATTGCAAGTTTTAATAATTTTTTTGTATATATTTTTTATAATTTTAAGAAAACTATTATAGCGAGTAGATTTTTATTATAAATATTATAGTTTTGTTTAATTAATAAAAGTTTTCTCGAAATATATATTATTAAATATTAAATATTTTTAAGTTTCTAATTATAGTATATATTAATTTTAATCTTACTTAATAATTGCAAATTGTATATTTGTAATATTAATTTTTTTAAGTATTTTAATTTAAAATTTTAGAACAATCTCTCTTCTATAAGTTCTTATATTTATAATATATTTTTTTTTGTAAAGTTTGTTAATAATATTACGTTTACTAAGTAGTTTTTAATAAATTTCTTGTTGTAGTTTATAAAATTTAGAAAGAATTGTACTTTTTTAATATTTATTAATAATATTTATTTTTTAATTACTTATAGCTTCTTAAGATTTATATATATTTTGTATTGTTTAACAACAAATTTAAGAAACTTAATTTTCTTTTAATAAATTTGTATTTCTTTAATTTAAAATATAAGTTTTTTATATTAAGATATTTCAAAATTTTAAAAATATAATTAATATTATTTTTTAAATTTTTTAAGTAAATTATAATATTGTTGTAATATAATATTAATTATTTCTTAATATATTGTCGAAGTATTTATATATTTAAACAATATTATTGTATATTTATATAATTTATATTATATACAAAAAGTTGTCTTTTGTTTTTCTTTTGTTTTTATTCTAATTTAATTGTATACTTTTTTTAGATCTAGTTTAATAAAGTATTTTGCTTTAAATAGTCAATTCTAAAGTTTATTAATAATAGATATTAATTCTTAATTCTTAATTATAATATTATTTAGCTTTTAGTAATTAATATATAAACAAAGAGTTTTATTATTTTTTAATACAAAGAGAATTAAGTATCTTGTCTAGAATTAGAATTTTTTAATTTTTTTTTTGTTTTCTATTAGATATTTGCGAAGTACTTTGAAGTTCTTTTTAAATATAATATATATAAGTTTAAATATAAGTTTCTTGCTTAGTTTAAATTTAAATCTATAATTTTACAATTAATATTTAAAGAAAATCTTTGTTGTTTTCTTTTTTTAAAATAGATACTTTTAATTATTATATATTTGTGATACATGCTTTATTAAATTTTTTGTTATATTAAATAGTTTAAAACTTCTAAAAGATTTGCAATTTTTTTTTTAACTTTATTACTTAATTAATCTTTGTTAATATTTATTAACTTAAACTCTTTTAAATTGTCTTTTTGCAAAAATATATATTTGCTATTTGCAATCAATTTTTAATTTAATCTTTTACCTATTATCGAATACTATTAATATGTAAATTAAATATAAATTGCGTAATTATATTGTGCAAATCTAAGTATTTGTATATTTTAGTTAACTTCTAAATTGTATTGCTTTAATTAAGATATCTCTAAAACAATATTATAAATAATTATTCTTACTATATTAAAAATTAGTTTTTTATAATATTGCTAAATAGCTATTAATAATAATTTTGTTTCTTTATTTACTTTTTTATTTTTGTTAAATAATAAGTTTTTATTTATAATTATTAAATTGTAAGCGTTAAACTTCTTTTAAGTAAAGTATTTTTCTCTCTATATAAGAGCTCTAGTTATAAAATTATCTATTGTATTAAAATCGATTATTGCAATAAATTAACAATTATTAATTTAAATTAATATAGTAAAATATTGTATATATATTGTTAAATTTAGTTTTTGTTGTTAAACTAATATATTATATTTTTCTAGTATATTTTTTATTCAAAAATTTGATTTTTTCTTTGTTCTAATACTAAGACTTTTGCTTTAAATATTTGTTTATATTAAGTTTTCTTTCTATACTAGATTAATAACTTTAACTTTCTAGAAAGTTAATAAATATTTTCTTTGTTTTTTAGATAAATTTAGTATAAGTTATTATAGTAAGCAATTTGTCTAAGTGTTGTATATTTTTTGGTTTATTTTATTGCTTATTTAAATAAATTAATATTGCTTAATTGTTGTTCAATTTTGTTAAAAATATTTTCTTCTTTAGTAATATTTCGTTTTAGCGCTTTCTTGCATTTATTTACAATTTAATTTATTTTTCTCTTTTTTAATAAGCTAGCTAGAGTATTAAGATGCTTTGTAATATTGTTTAGATATTTATAAAAATTCTTCTAATTAGTATATTTGTTGTTTAAGTTTGTTACTAGATAAAAGTATAATATTTTTTAATTGTTTTGCTCTTATAGTTTTATTAAGTATTTAATTAATTTTTTGCGTAGATACAAATATCTTATTTAATAATATTTTATCTAGAACTTTTTATAACTAGTTTAGATTTTCTATTAAATAGTAATTGTTGTCTAATTTAGTTTTAAAGATGTTTGTTTTTGTGTCAATTTGTTTTATAATATTCTTCTAGCTATTAAGTATCTCTTTTAATATAGTATTGATTTGTTAATAAGTTATTAAATTTTATAATTAATAATCTTTTACAAAGTAACTTAACTTGCTATATAAATAGCACGTTTTTTAGAATTTGTTATTTTACTTTTTTCTAAAAAATTCTCTTTACGTTGCTAGATTAAATTTAGTTTTATAAATATAGACTTATAATAATTAAGATTATTATACTTTTAATTAGAACAAAATTCTTTTTGCTAATATTTAATTGTTAATTCAAAAAAGATTTTTAATCTTTTTCGAAATTAATTGTATTTTTTTATAGCTTTTTTGTACAATTTTTTGTCGAAATTGATAGCTACTTTAATAAGATTAAATATATTGCTAAAAATTCTTTTATTATATATAATTTTGTTTTTAAGATTGTCTTTAAAATTTTGTCGAAATATTATTATAAATACAATATTGTCTTATTTAATTAAATTAATATATTTTTAAAATTTAGCTACGTAATTTGCTACAAAGATTTGTTAAATTAAATACTAAATTACTCTTTTTGCAATTTGTTTTTTGTTAAATATTTTCAAGATTCTTCGAAGCTCTTTTTTAAAGTTGTTAAAATCTATAAATATTGTACAAGAATTTTTGCTATTGTTTTTTAAGTATTTTTGTAAATTTAATTTAAGTTAATGTTAAACTCTCTCTCTAAAAAATATTAATATAAAAATCATCTTTTAGTTTGCTAAAACAAAATAGAAGATAAAATAAATATTTATTTATATAAATTACATTGAAAAATTAATACAATCTTTATAGTAAATATCAAGTTTATTAATTTTAATCTTATTGTCTCTTATAATTTATAATTGACGTAATATTAATAAACTAGTATTTAAAATAGAGACGCGTTAATTTAATATAGATATTCTTCGGATATTTAAAGTGTTATACTAGTACTTTTTACGAAAATATTAAAAATAATTATATTATAAAAGAAATTTGTAGATATCTTTAAACAATGCAAGCAATTATTTAATAACAAAGAATTGCAATTAAGTAGTTGTAATTATAAGTTAAAACTTAAAATAAAATAAATATAATTTATAAGAAAGTTGTATTTTAGTTTTTATATATTCAGAAAATACTAATTGTTTGTCTTGTTTATTTGTCGAATATAGCAAGCATAACTATTTGCAATATTTGTTTGTCAAATATATTAAATATTATGCTTAAGATATTTGCTCTTCAAGTATATTAAATATAACAACAAATTTATCTTTACAACGTAGAATCTAAATTACTAATATAGCTTAGATAAGCTTGTAACAACAAGATAAATATAAATAAAGAAAAGTCTTAAGAAGAAAAAAGTATTAAAAAAAGTATTTAAGATATTAAGATAATTAAGATAATACAAATAAATAATATATTTTCCACTAGTATATTAATGTTTTGCAATAGTATATATAAAATTAGAAAATTAATATTGTTGCTTTTTGTAAAATTCGAAAATACTAGAAATTAATTAACTTTTTTATTTTTTGACTTTTATTTTAGCGTTTAATTTACAAACTTCTTTATAATAAAACTAGTAAATACAAGCGTAATTAAAACTACTACTATATTCAAATTTTAATTTTAGTAGCACTTTAAGAAGCAATTAAAATGTTTATAATTATCTTTTTTTAATAAGTATATTATCTCTTTATATTACTATTATAATAATAGAATTATAATTAATGTTTTGCGTATTATAGATTTAAATCTTGCAATTATTTACGCAAAATATATAATATTTTAGAAATAAGATTTGCTTTTTATTAAGAATTTAATAAAGCAATTTTATCTTTTAAGCTAAAAATTCTACAACAATATTATATTATTCTTTTTAAGCAAATATAATATATTTTTTTTTAAATAATTATAATATATTTTTTGTATTAGTTAAGATTTGAATCTTTGAAATTTTATTATTAATAAATTTTTTCTAGCAATTTAATTTATTAAATGTATAATTTCTTTATATTATTTAGATTAATTGTTGAATCGAGTTTCGATTCTAACTATTAAAATCGATTTAATTTAACAATTTTAATATTAGAAATCGAATCGAAACTTAAGTTAATTTCTACTTTTTAAAATCGACTTAACTTAACTCGAGTCGATTTTTGATTTCAATATTAGAAATCGAATTAAATTGTTAAGAACGTTAAGATTATTAAAAAAAGTATAAAATAAATTTAAATTTAGATCTTTTATTATTTTTTAGATAATATACAATAGTAATATATAATATGAAAACAATCTACTATATTTATTAATTAAGTTAAATAGATTAATTATTTCTATTAAGATTTTAATTGATTATTACTAAAAATAAAATAAATTACTAAAAATAGTAATCTTAACAATTCGAGTCGATTTCTTGAATTGGTTTTTGGTTTTAAGTTTGCAACTCGATCTAAATAGTCGATTTTAATATTAGAAATTAAATCGACTTTTCGATTTTAACTTTTGGAATTAACTCGACTCGATTTAATTTAAATACTTAATTCGAACTCGATAATTCGATTTAACGCAATTAGTCTAATATTATTACTAATAGTACTTAATAATTCGTATTATTATTTAAGATATCTTTTTTTTAAAAGTTAACTTATCTATAAATAAATTTAATTTAGCACTATCTCAAAATTTAGTATAAAAAATCTTCTTCTTTATTTGTCGCTTAATTGTTATTCTTTTCTCTATAATATATTTTTTACAATTTAAGAATTGTCTTTTTGTATCTAGATTTATAGTATAATTAAAATACTTAATTATTATAATTTGCTTAATTGTTTACAAACTTATTTAAAATTAATTATATATATATATATTTCTCTTAAATAAAACTAAAAGTTTTATTAACAATTCCGGAATTCTTGTTAATAGTACTATTGATAACTAATAGTTAAATTATCTAATATATCGATATACTCGCTTTATATAATCAAGCGCAGAATTAGACTACAATTAGTAGAATTTGTAGACCCATAATTAATATGCGCTTTGTTAAGATCTAATCTTGCACGTTGCTAAGTTCTACAAGCGCAATTTACAAACGCAATCTATAGATGCAATCTATAGACGCAATCTACGAGCGCAATTTACAACTACTATGCGCACAATACAATTACGCAATAAAGATATTTATGTCGATATATAACTTGCGCGTAGAAATCTTACAAATTGTTCGATTCTATTATACAAATTATTATAGTATAAATAAGTAACAAATAGAGATATAAGCAAAGTATTGCAAGAGTCTATATATTTCTCGAATATCAAAATTGAATTTCTATTAAGCAAGTATTAAGACTTTTGCTGCTAAATAGATCTTAAACTAACTAATAGTTAAATTAGTAGAATTTGCAACTAGCACTTTCTAAGCAGAGATTCCGGAATTGCCAATATTGTTTAATATTTATTAATAATACTAGATATAAAAGTATATCTTAAATTCTTTATATTAATCTTAAAAAATTTAATATATTATCTCTTTAATATTTCTAGATTAAATATTTATCTTCTACAATATTAATATAAAGATATTGATTATCTTTATTTTAAATTGAACAAAAATATCAAAAATATTAAAGTAAGAATCTTGTAACAATTATAATAAACTATATTAATATTAGTAAAAAATTATATATATTGCAATATTGTATTATCTTTCTTGTAATAGTTGCTCTTTGCAATTTTGCTTTTAAATTAGCAATTAAATTGTAATAATATTAATATTATTTTTATTTTTTATTTTTTATTTTTTATTTTTTATTTTTTATTTTGTATTTTGTATTTTGTATTTGTTTTTGTATAATAATATTATTGTTTTATATTTTATTTTATAATTTATAAAAACTAATTTTTTTCGTAAAATCTAAAATATTAATAAGATTATATAATATATTGTATAATTCTTTTATTTTAAAATAGTATTTTACAAGTTTTGTTAAAACTTTATTGCAAATCTTAAGTACAATATTTATCAAGACAATTCCAATCCTTTTTCTTTTTTTTAGATATTTAAAATAATTAAATATTGTAACAAATACTTTAAATTCTAAATAAATACTTGTATTAATTGTTTGTATATTTATAAGAGTATATTTGTATAAGAAAATATATATTGTTAATAAACAAAACTAAGTTTTGTTTACTTTTGTTAAATTTAATTTAAAATTTTTAAATCTTAAAAAAAAAATCCTTTACATAAAAATTAATATAATTGATAGTGTAACCGTCGGTCCAGGTTTCAACCCAAACGGGTTGGCTCGCTCAATCCTGATCCTGGGATTAGATAGATTTTCTAGTTTAACAGAGTAAGACGAGCGAAGAATGCGCGTCGAGCGTTCGATTCAACCCATCCAATTACGTAACATTACGTAACGCGCTAATTATATTAGGTTAGCGAAGATTCTGAACTAGTCTAATATAGTTAGCGCAATTACGTAATTGAATCCTAATCTAGTTCGATTAGAACTAGCGCAAGATTAGATAAGATTAGATAAGCAAAAGCTAACGCGATAAAGTTAGTATAAGTTCTTAGTACTAATCCAACAAAATCCTAACTCTGAAACCGGATTCGCGACTTGACTCTAGCCCAATCCTACAAAGCTCAAAAGAATAAATTGGATTAAAAAAAAGTATTCGATCTAATCCAACAATTATACTATATAATTGTATAATTAATAAATTTAACAATGTATAAAATAAATAGAGTTTCTACAAATATAAATATCTTATATTAGTTTTTATAACTTTTTATTAATTTTTTCTTAAAAAACTCTAAATTGAAACAAATATTAAATTAAGTTATTAATAACAATTATAAGAGCACAAATTTAACAAATTAAATATATATATTATTTCTTTATATTATTATAAATTTTGATATCTTTTTAATATTATTAAATAAGTCTATACTTCTTATAATATCTTAAAGTTGTTTATTCTTTAATTGTATAACAATATTATTATTTCTTATTTTCGATTTTATAATTAAAATAAAATCTTAAGTTATAAAATTAATTATATAAGTCAAACAAAAAAACAAAGTTTTGTTGTTTATTTTATTAAAACTTTTGTTAATTTAAATTTTTTTAAAATTTGTTCTTAAATATATTGTTATTACTTGTGTTATTAATAATAATCTTAAGAAATTAATTTTTAATTTCGAAAAACTTCAAAATTTTTATAAGCTTTAATATTAATTAAAAATTTATATATTTAATATTAAAAGAAATAAATTTATTAAAATATTTGCGAAATTAGAATATAATATCTATTTAATATATTAACACTTCTAGATAGATAATTCTTTAAAAATTAGGTTATATATTTAAAACAATAGAAAAATATTAAATACTTTTAAGATTTATTTTAATTTTCTTATAAACTTAATTATATTTCGAAAGAATTATTTAAATTTTAAATAGTTTAATACAATTTAAAACTATTAAATTTGAACAAAATATTTTTAACAGCTTTTAAAAGTTAAGATTATTAATAATTCGAAAAAATAAAAATAAATTTATAAAAGTCTTTTATAGTTAATCCTTTTAATTATTTTAAATAAAAAAATAATAACAAATTAATATAAATTTTCTTTTAATAAATTATTAGTTATAAATTATTTATATATATTATTAATTATAATTTATACAATTAAAATTATTTTTGTTTTAAACAAAAAAAGAATAGAAAATATTTCTTTATATATAATATATTTAAATAATTGTTAACAATAAAATAATTTAAAATTTTATTACAACTTTTGTATATAGTTTTTGGAATATTCTCTACAATTAAAGTTATTTAAATCTATTTATTTTAAAACTTAAATTGTACTTTTATGTTCAATTTTTTTGTCTAATATAAATTGACAAATTTCGATTAAGTTTTATTTAAAATACTATTGTTAATAGATGTTTATAATTATTATATTTGAAATTAAATATTAGTATTTAAACTTTATTTAATATATTTGTTTCTTTTTCTTAAAACAAATAATAAATATTTGATAAATATTTTGTTAAATATTTTGCAAAAATTTCTTTTTCTAATATTAATAGCAAAAGTAAGAAAATCTTAATTAAATTAATTTGTAAATTAATTAAAAAACAAAATATTAAATAATAAATTGCAAAAAATAGATTTGCTAGAATTTTCTTTGTTTAAAAACAATAATTAATTTAAAACTTTTAAAGAGTTTAATATTTTACAAACAAAAATACAAATATAATATAATAGTATTTTTTAATAGTTTAAAAAAGAAATTTAAGAACAAAAAGATAATATTAAAGAGTAATACAAGTAGCAAATAATATAAATAAGTTATTTTAAAATAATACAAACAAAAGTAGCTTTAAAGTCGAAATAATTACTTAATACTATAGCAAAAAATTCAAAATTATAATAATGTTATATTTAATTTTTTAACAATTTAATTCGATTTTAAATATAAGTATTAAGAATTAAGTTAGATCGAGTTAATTTAATTTCTAATATTAAAATTAACAAATCGAGTTGATTTTAAAAGTTAAAATTGAAATCCAACCTAACAATTAGTCTAAAGCAAACAATATAGATTTTTTTTAAAAATATTTAATTCTGTTTAATTTAACTAGTTGTTAATTTATTTCATAAACAAGAAAATAGCGAAAGAGACGTCTTTTCCTGCTCTTAGACTAGTATAGGCTAGATAGGGTTTAGCGTTGCCAATATTGCTGCAGTGTTGTGTTTGGGTCGAGTCGTCGCTTTTCCTAGGATATAATAAACTATGTTCTACTCTATTCTTATCTCCGCTCCCTTTAGTTAATCCTATCCTGCGATCACGCCAGGCTTTGCGCTTGACCAATTTCGAAGTCCTTACTTGTCAACGCCCGAGTCTTATCTACTCGTGTCGCCACATGAATAGTTAGTTACGCGATACAGTTAGCCGGCTACTGTACGTTTTTACACCAATCAGGTTACGTATTCGATCTGCTGCAGGTTGCGTCGACAATCTCCCTGGAAAAGAATTGGTGGGCAAGCGAGTAGTAGCCGACTAACCGAATAAGGTAGGGAACTATTCATGTGGCGACACGAGTATAAAGCAGCGATATCACGGCTCATCCACTTTGAAATCCTCTTCCAGCCGTCCAGGGCGAGCGACGCCCCTCTTTTTGCATCTGCCCTCTTTCCGATGGGCACCTGACATTTGTGCATCACTATGGCTTCGCCGGTACCGAGTGGGTAGCCCTGAGTCCTTGCCCTGCACGCCACCCTCATCTCCTGCCGTCGGTCGTCTTACCACTTGCCCACGCCAATGGACGTATTGGAGAGGGAGATTTCCCGCTTCTGGCGCCGATAACAAAATCGTCTCCGCCTGGTGAGATTGGCATTTTGGCATTGCCTCCACCCAGCAAGCAAGCGAGGGGGATCCCTACTCTGGCGGCCAACAGGAAAGCTGTCCACCTCCGTTCACGGATCCGGGCTCTCGAGCGCTACAATTGTCGACGTGTCACATGCTCAGCTGTAGGATAGCAAAATCCTGCTGCCTAGTGCCCACGGCATCGGTCTAGAGGTAGAGATTGGAAAACGGCGGCCATCGAGGGAGCGCGGACGTGGTTTGACGATGGAAGACAAATACATTTGCTCGATCCAACCTATCTCCTCGCGAATCCCCGCCCCTTAGAACCACCGTAACAACCTTGGCCCTCGACTTCTGCGCTTTCACTTGTCGCCTTCTTCTCACACAGCACGATTCAACAGTGTCTTGTGCAATATGGATTCTATCGTCTTTTACGAAGGGCCAAAGGAACCTGACGCCACATTTTCGCGCAACAGTCACAAGAGCCACAGACCTGCAATGCACGCTGTCTCGCCCGCGAAAATTGCAAGCAGTCATCTTCGAAACTGGGACTCGGTCGAAATCTTGGACCTGACCCTCAAACCGGACAGCTCTCTTGGGGTACAGCTTCACAATATACCAGACATTGGAGGTGAGTTGGCGCATCTTTCTGCTGCCACTTGCCAACACAAAACACAGGATCTTCCCAGGCATATCCCATCGCTTTTGGAAACGAGTTTCCCTATATTGACGATCTCCCGGATATCTTAATCGCGCCAGATTTGCTTCGGGATGCGACAGAGACAGACAGAGACAGAGACAGAGACGATGGAAACCCGATTGGTTTACGACGCACGATTCAGTGCGGAAAAGGACGCAGGACCAATGCACAATCTCCAGCGAAGCCCAAACGAAAGTGCCACCGAATCACGCGGTGGGTTTCGGTCGTCTACACGTAGCGCTTCCCTTTCAATGGGATATAGATTTCGTCGGGACGACCGACAAAGGTCCACGGGAAGACTTCAACCCAGAGACACTCGCTCAAGGATCCAGTGAGCCAGATTCGGTCCCTCGTTTGAGAAAATTTGCGGATGGATTTTCTTCGAACGGGTCTCCGGACTCGGGGGACCGCGTTGAGGACTCTGACGGGCAGCAAAGCATTTGTTGTGGCCTTGTAGATTTGAATTTGCGGTAAGACCTGACGTACATGCTTGGCCTCCACTGCCACTGATGTTTCACCAGAAATTCGACAGCGCATCGGCATATAAAACCACACATATCACAGAACCCTGTCGTTATGAGGAAGACTTGCGTCTCGTCGATCTTTCCTTCACATCTATAAAAGTCCCCTACTACAGACAACTACGTAGATGGCTTATTAGGCAATCAAGCACCAGGAGCGAATCACGAGGTGGAGGAATTCGAAACCCACCGACGACCGCGTACGCCACTTCGTTCACGCCGCACCAGAGAGATTTCCGTTTTGTTGGAGAGCAGAAGGAGCTTGTCGAGCGTCCCGACATCCCTCACTCCCAAGTGGGGCCGAGGTCGTCCATACAACAGGGCAAACAGCAAGGGGGAGTGGGAGATCGTCAAAATCTTGCGGGAGAGGCGACGGGGCAAAAAGCTTGAATATGAAGTGCAATGGAAGAACACGTAGTTGCCACAGAGTTCACTGCCTAATGCGCGGGCATTGCTACAGGGTTTTAAGACGAAGTGTGCTTGTTTAGAAGAAGTTTGAGGGTATCCCCAAACCCTTCTGGCAGCCTGACTCCGGGCCCTTCCAGACTCTTTGTTGGTAAGAATCGAGGATTTCTGGTCTGAGAACATGTTAAGCATTGTTCTGTTCAGGATCTCTTGCCGGTTGCGGTGGAATGTATCTCAGTTCTGGCGCGTGATGTTCCAATCTGGACGTATTCGTCCGTCAATGTCTGTCAATGTCTGTCAATGTCTCTGCACGTGAAGTCCCAAGTGATGGCAGTGGAACCGGCTGGTTTCGGTCTAGAATTTCAGTCTTCTTGGAAGGAAAGCCGCTGCAAATTTCGATCAGGCGGAGTAAGACTGAAGATCACGAAGCACAAAGGGGAGTCCGTCCAAGAGCAAGGTACGAATTCAATGATACTATGACAAGCTCACGAAAGTGGGGAAGGTTGAGAAGAAAGAGATTTCCATTGCATCGTGAAGTCGAGTAGTAACTAGAATCTAGGTCTATGATCTAGGGTCTGAGCAACTCACCGCATCTTGCAGTCTCGTGGGTGACCGACCTCACGGAACACTCGTCGCCTAATACAACCGAAGCGAAGTACACTGGGAAAGTAATGCTATAAGCGCAATAATGTGGCCCCTGGAGCATGTAAACCTGCGCCAAAGAGCGCCTAGGATATTGCTCCCTTTATCTGCTTCGCTTCGGTTGTAACAGGCTTCGGAAGAGGTTGGGTTTGAGAGAGGGGGCGGGGAGGATTTCATACCCGAATCTTATCGTCAGGGCACCCAATTATTTTCTAGCTGGTACGGAGCTAAATTGAACGTTTTCTGCCCACACTTTTATGACCTTGATTTCCTCTTTACACATGCTTTGCATTGCAAGCTTAGAACCTGCCCCCTCTATCTTTCTTGCTCTGGACACATTTGAGCCTTCGTCTCGATTTCCATCGCACTCTCTTGCCTGGAACAATTCTAGCCTTGGAACGAAAAGAGACACCAGCTCCAGCACCTGCCTATGTGCATTCCCTATTAATATTTTTAGTATCCTTTCTCGCCTCTGCTACCCCTAGAATCTCCTTCATCGCATGCTGCCACATGGAAGAATGAACTTATACTGGCTTACCACTTCGACATTGCACGTCTACGGTAAATTGCCATGGCCTTTGAAATTGTTCGTGACACCAGCGGTAGAGCAGACGTCTGCTTTTCTAGATCTCCCTATCGACATCCTTTGCAGTATATGCGACGAAGGCCCTCTATCCGCAAAGATCCTACTTTCTCATACCTGCAAGGCTATGTGGTACATGCTGCGCAGCAGGTGCTCTTTTCAATTAAAAGCTATCGCTCGGGAGGATCGATTCAATACATTGACCGAGCTGGGGAACTTGTTGCCGGATAACTATCATTGTATCAGGTGCAATATCTTACACCCTGTGGAACCTGATGACATCCCAAATTTGACAAACTGGTATCGCCGCCGCCACTCATGCCGCACACCAGCCCAAATGTTTGATCATCTGCATCCGCAAAACTCCTACGCAGTTTCGTTCCATCACGTACAGCTGGCACTGAAGTACTCTCGAATGAAGGAAAAGCACCAGGATTGTCGAACGAACATTCTTCAAAACTTTGAGATTCGTCCAGTCGGCTCTCCTATCATCAAGACATTCACCGCAAAGCCGAAGGTCGTCAACGCCAGATTCATACTGTTGGCGACATACGTCCTGTATGCAGGTCCGCTCCGAGACGCAGCAAAGAAGGATTACGACAAATATATAATGTTCTGCCCTCACCACTATTTTGGCCTTGGCACGGGACGAGGCAACTCCTTTGCCGCGATTTTGCAAAAGGCTGTTATCAATGCGGCGACCACACAAGATCAACACACTGAGCTATTTTCATGTGATCGCTGCCCAACAGACTATTCGGTGGTGGCCGAAGATGATGAGGCCGTCGTCGAGGCTTGGCATGACCTGGGAAATGGATTCTCTGTTGAGGATCCCAGCTGGCAAAGTCACCTTTACTCAGACCAGAATGGGATATTCAAAGGATTGCAGTTCAACTATGAACACGGGAGTATCTCCAAGATGTATAATAGCTGCTACTGTTGACTCTCATAGATGCAGTGAATACAATCGCCCGTTTGGATGACTGAAACACGATGTCATGGTCTGTTCCCACCTGAAGGCTTTCACTCTATTCTGGACCAAGCCACATCAGCCAATGGCCTGACAACTACCCCAAAGACTTCATCCACTGCCACTCGATCCCCTTTGTGTAGTGCATCCCAAGTATCCCAAGCCTTGAAGTTGAAGAGCCAACGTCAACCCAACCTCGCCCATCATAGGATTTCCAACTCTTCTGCTTTCGGTAGGAGGGACGGAGGAGAGGAATGCTCGCTTTTGGCTTCACCCCGAAAGGCTACTGGACCCTAGCGCCACGATGAGGCAGCGAGCAATGCTAGGGGACCCCCTCAGCTAGTTAGCGTCCTCGGGGGCCCCTGGTCATTTTACGCCCAACCAGGAAGGCGACTATCATGACCGCATCAGCGGTCGTTATATAAACAAACGATATTCGGGACGTCGTGACCCCTGACTGGGGCTAATGGAGGGCCCCTACGAGCCGCTCCCTCAGCTTCTCCAGATCGGTCAACCTCTGCTTCAGCTCCTCCAACTCAATTCGGAGGGCGTCCACGTCGGCCACCGCGGGGCAGCGGGGAGGGGGAGGTGGAGGGGGAGCAGGGCGAAGAAAAAAGTAACTCACTGAAATTGCGGCTATAGATGAGGCCGCTATGACTATACTTGAGAGGGCCGTAGCCCAATCTGTGAATGCCATAGCTGGGGGAAGAAACCAAAAGAAAAGAAGAAGACTTGGGGGGAAAAAGGGTATATATAAATAAAGAAAAGTGGGACGCTCCTCCCACATCTGGTACAATCAAAGATGGAAACCGCAAAACCAGTCGAAAGGCAAGGGGAAACTCCGGTAAAACGAATTAGCAACACGGGAACAAGTTCTGGACCTCAATTGAATTGATTGGCAAGAACCCTTTTGGAATATGATCTCGAAGGGCAGGAACCGCAAAAGATTTTGGAAAGAAAGGGTGAAATCCTAAAGTATTTTCTTAACCCGGGGAATGTCCCTTTGAAAGCTAACGAACACTATGCAGCAAACCTGCAGAAATCCTCCTAACGCTCGTTTTATGACCGGCCATGTCTATGCTTTTCGAAGGGCAAGGAAACCCTAATTGGAGAAGGAAAAATAGAGAAAACAAGGGGCTGATTCCCTATCATGCACGACGGCTCGAGTGGCAGGAACAGCGCTTTTCACTCCGCCGACCGCACCGTGGGCTTTTCCTCCAGTCACTTTGCCCGCATCGCCCAATTTCTTCGGCTCGACCGTGCCGTTCGCGCTCTTCTTCGCTGACCCCCCTCCAATTCCTCCTCCTCCTCTTCCTCCCGCCGACGCCCCTTCCCGTCCTTGCCCTTCCTTCGCAGACCTATTCGCCGCCGTTCCGCCCTCCTTATCTTCTTCGATCTGCTGCGGCTACTACTGCTGTCCCGCCCCCGTCGTCGACGAGTCCTTCCCCATCAATGTATCTGACGGCTCCTTGATACCCGTCTGCTCCGCCAGCCCTTCCTTTAGCCCCGTATGGATGCCCGGAATAGGCTTCTCGTTGAAGTATTTAAGGATGGAGTACGTAGCCCAGCCCCAGAGCCAGAAAAAGATAGCGACGCCGACGGCAAAGTGAAGACGTTCCAATATGTATACAAACACCCGGCGGTAGCGATACCGCTAGGGCTGTCCCTGATCATATAATCGAAGAAGGCATTCAGGACGCTAATATAGCGTTAGCGGAGGGCGATCAGTGGGTCTTTGTCGGTTTTCTTGCAATACCTAAGACCTTCTCGTCAGTCCCGACAGTCTATTAGGGTCCGAACCGCTTACTCGAACCACCTCTTCCTTATCAAGCCCAATATATTTTCACTGCTGTCTCCATATATGCGTTGCGTCAATTTGCCAACGTCGAATCCTTTCTCTAGCCGTTGGTAATATTCTTTCACTCCCTCTCCTTCGCTTTTGCAGGCTGTTTGAATGCTTTAACGCGGGACCATCGGAGTTGAGCACGGGTTAAGGTATGACGGCGTTTTCGAAGCCGTCAATATAACTTATCTCCAAAGTGAAGGAAGGAGGAGGGCTCGAGCGATCCTTATATCCATTTTCGCTAGTCTCATGGCCGCGCAATGGTGCAAAGCCGGTCATGATGGGGAAAGGAGAGGGTGCTCTCTCCAGGGAAAGCGAGTAAGTCGAGAGAGCCACGGCGGTGGACGCGTAGGCAGGCAATAAGGTCAAGGCTGACGGTAAGACAGCTTGAAACGACTAGACCGACCGCGTCGGGTCGGGTCACCAAGTTCGAGTCGAGAACTCGACCCGAATCGAATCGAGTCGATTTCTAAAGTTGAAACCGAAAAGTCGATTCAATTCCTAGAATCGAAACTAACAATTCGAGTCGATTCCTAGAGTTGAAATCGAAACTCGATTCGAAAAAATAAACTCAAATTGCCAAGACTATTTAAATAATTATATTATAATTATTAATAATCAATATATAGTCAATATATTGTTAATAATATTTAATTATCTAAATTATAATAAGATAATATATTATAATAATATATTACTAGATATATAGTTTATCCCGGATGCAGATTTCCCACCCAGGACAAGCTTATCCCGGGTGAGAATTCTTACTTAGAATAAGCTCTGTTTATGCTTAGTCTATACTTAATATAGATCGTGCTAAATAAAGTAGAAAGATTATAAGTTTAAAAAGACTTTTCTATTTTAAATTGTATATATCAAATATATGCTAGATCTATAAGTTAATTATTTTAGAATTTATCTTAAATAGAAAATCTATATTTAAGATAAGTTTTGTTTATATCGAATCTATACTCTATATATATTATGCTAAATTAAGCAAAAAGATTAAAAGTTTAAAAAGATATATTAAGAACAAGTTATATATATCTAGTATATACTAAATATATAAATTGTTTATTTTATTATATTAAGTAATTATAATTTTGTTTAATTTCTAAAACTTAGAATAAGCTAAATATATATTTAATATAGTCTATAGCTATTAAAACAAAAACTATTAGCTCGATCTTAAATATATAATTTCGATATATTTATACAAAATATAATTTAAATATAGATTTAATATTGCTATAATATATATTAAGAATAAATAAGATTATACAAGTTATATATTAAATTTTTAGTATATTTTGTAAAATTAAAATACAATTATTGTATCTTTTAACTTTATCTTTTCTAAATATCTATATTATTGTAATATATACTTCTAATTTTATTAATAAATCTATAGTATAAGTCTAGTATATTCTCTAATTTTATTGCTTCTATTATTTTAGTATATATTTAGTATAAATATTGTTGCAATTTAGTTTATTAATTTTAGAATATATTATAACTATTTTAATATAACAAATATACAAAATCTATTTTCTTTAAAATATTATTATAATAAATATAGTATATATAACGCTTTTGTCTAGTATATACTAATTATATACTTAAAGAATTTTTTTCTAATTTAAATTCTAATTTTGTAGCTAAATATAAGCGTCTAGCTATAGTATAATTTTATATTAGATATATACTAGATTTATGTTTAATATATATAGAATACAATTAAATAAATAACAAATCTAATAATTTTTTTTATAACTTAGTTTATATTAAGTATTAGCAATATCTATTGTTAAAATTATAGAAAATAGTAGATAATCTATATATAGATTTAATCTAAATTTAGTATATATTAAATATTATTAGTTGTATTAAATTCTAAGACTTAAATTTTTTTTAATTTAAATATATAAGTTGTATAAATTTAATTGCAACTCTATATATACTAAGTATTAACAAATATAATTATATAATACTATTAATTAATTAAATATATA
>JAABUS010003670.1_pt1 | contig 24232 bp, 1 predicted proteins | sample 5560161 | NCBI WGS metagenome assembly JAABUS01 (sample SAMN10711885, study PRJNA513376) | rock metagenome | isolation source: Antarctica rocks | place: Antarctica: Victoria Land, Trio Nunatak nord | collected 2016-01-04
AATCTATTAATCGTTTATAACTACTACGATTAATATTATAATTTATTAATACGAGATAAGATAAGAGATTATCTTAATATAAAAGTCGTTACCGAAGGAGTATAACTTTTTATTATAGGACTAAAGTAAATAATAACTAGGGATCCCGCTTTTAGTATTATAGATCCGATTATTCTATTTATTTATAACCTCGCTTTCCTTTATACCGAAACTATATTAATTACGCTATTAAAAAAGTATTTATCTTGATTTAAAATATTGTATAGTATATTTATATATATAAGGCCGGTATATTTAGTTACTAATAAATTAATTAATCGTAATCTTCTCTACGTTTATCCGTACTTTAGTCTTTATAAATAAGGTGAAATTAAATAAAAATAAATTATAAGTTAATGAGATATTAAGTTATTATAATCGTATAATCGTTAATATTTAAAATACTAAATAAGTATGTTAGGATAAAGATTAGGATAATTAATACTAATTTAATTTATAAAAAATAACTCCTTAGCCCCTAAATTATAGAGTAATTAATCTACTATATAGAGGGGTAAGATTATTAAGATATAAATTAAAATAAATAATATTAATAAAGTCTATAATAGTCGCCTAAATACTAGGGCTTTAGAATAGAAGATATATAGAATAACCCTAACTTTCTAGTAAATCTTACGGTATAAATATTAAAATAAATAGTTCTAATGAAATATACGAACCGTAGTTATTCGGTCTTATATAAGAATAAATCGACTTCGACGATATCGTTAATACGAATTAATTAAATACGCTAGATTAATTCTCTTAATTTATCTACCCTAAATTAAAGGATATAATTTAACCGATATTTATTTAATTATATAAATTACCTATACCTAGGAATAGAGTAGAAAATAATAAATATAACTCGGGTAAAGATATTAAGATTAAAGATAACGATAGTACTAGCGATAATAACGAGGCGACCGTCGATAGTAATAATAACGTAATAAGGTTAGAAGGCTATATAAACTATATAAATAATAATAATATATACGAATAGACTAAGGATAATCCTAAGTATTAATAATTATACTAAAAATATTAATACGATAATTACGAATACGTTATCGAAAGGTAGGATTATGAAATAGGGGATATATATTTTTATTATCCTTATCCGGTTAATTCCTCGAATAATATCTAGATTTAATTAATAATACCCGAAGACTATTAAAAGAATAATGATTAGGATAAAGATTAGGACGATTCGGCCCTAAATAATTAAAATAAACCTAAATTCGATAATATTAAATCTTATATAAATTATATAGAAGAGCGTATCTTATACTTTTACCTAAAAGAAGTTAATCCTATTTTCTAAGGGTATAAGAATTATTAATAGAATAATTTAAATTACCTTATACTCGATTACTCTTATAATAATTAAGATATAAAAGATATAATAATAAAGGAGGATATTTAAGACCCTTCCGATTAAGATAAAGATCGAGATAAAACCCGTAATAATAAATAACTAGAGTAGATCCCTTATATTAATAAAAATAATCCACCGAGATTTAATACGGGCGAAATACCTCTCGATCGTTTAAAGGGTATTATTAAAGAAATATATATTACTCGCTAGGTAATCTTTAAGAATTTAAAGATAAATTAAAAAATAATAAAAAAGAAGAAAAAGGCGAGTAAAGTATAAAAGATTAAAATTATAATTAAAGATTAAGGTTCGTTATCTTATTATATATCCTAACTTTATCGTAATCTTTATATTAATCCGTTATTATAGAGGCTCCTTCGAGACGCGGACGTCCTCCGGGAAAAACTAAAATAAAGTAAAATAATAAATAATTTACCTTAATCTTAGCTTTATCGTAATAATTATATTAATATTATATAATTTATTAAGGTCTTAAAGTATAAAACCTTATATATAAAAGCGTTAGGAGTATCTAAATTTATAAGTTTTTTCTTTATATTAAATATATTATAACTCCTATACTAATTTCTAGATATTAATACTAACTACGCCTTTATCTTAGGGCTCTTTATTTATTAATTAAACCTCTACGGGAATACGGGCGGTTAAAGCTTTATTTAAACTTTTATTTAAAGACCGCGCTTAAGCCCTAAAAAGAAGGAGGGGAAGAATAAATTAAATTCTTATATCTACCCGACGACGTATAAAGCCCGGTAGTAAGTTTTATATTATCTTTAACTATCTTTATCTTAATTAAAGTATTAATCCTTATTGACGAAAGTATTCTAGGAAATTAAAAGATATTAGAAGACTTTCGATTTATTAATTCTAAAAATACTCTTTTTATATTTAATCCGCGAAATCTATTATTAAGACTTTTTTAAAGATATACGATTTTAGAGTAATATATTTAACGCTTTATAAAAAACTATAAAAGACTATTTAATATATATATTCTTTAATAAATTTATTCCTTATATTATCCCTAAATAAGTTAAAATCTAATTTATTTAATAACTAATTTATATATTATATATAATAAACGTATTACTCTTTAACCGAAGGATATTAAATTATTAAAGACTTTAACGAAAATATTAGGCGGGTAAATAAATATTAATAGTTAAGACGAGAAGGGGTTTCGTTAGGAGATAAGATCTTTATTAAGAATTAATATAAAGATTATTATAAAGTGTTAAGGTAGTAGATTCCGACAGGGATTAATTAATAAATAAATACCTACGATTTTATCGTAAAATAATCTAATTAATCGTTTAATAATAGTACGAATAATTAGTTTATATATTAATATATTACGATACGAGAGCTCGTAGAAAGATAAAGGTTTTTAGCGAAAGTATATAATTTCGAAGAATAAACTAAAATAAATAATAATTAAGAATCCCGCTTTTAGCGCTATAGATTCGATTATTTTTATTATTTCTTACTTTACTTTTACCTATACCTAAATTATATTAACTACGGTATTAAAAAAGTGTTAATCTTAATTCGGAATTACGTTTAATATATTATATATATAAAGATCGGTATAATTAATTATTAATAGTCTAGTTAGTCGTTATTATCTTTATATTTATTTTTATATTTATCTTTTTAGGTAAATTCGATCTAAATTAAATTTTACTACTATTTAATAACGTATCTAGTTATCGGAGTTATAGTATTATAAACTTAGTTATTATTTAATATAATTATTAAGATAAAGATTAAGATAAATAGTATTAATTCGATAAATAAAAAATACCTCCTATACTTCCTCTCGAAGTTGAATAAGTAAAGTCGTTACTCTTAATACTATTACTAATAGTATTAATTATACGTATTTAATATAGTAAATACCTCCTCTTTAGGGCGATAGATCTATAGTAACGGATATATTTAAAGTAAATATAAAATTACCGGGATAAAGATTAAGATAAATTATATTAATTTAATTTATTAAATATAGTCGCCTATATTATAAATCTTTTATTCGGGACTAGGCCTTATAGTAGATCTTTAATTATAAGTAAAATTATTAATATAAATCTTAGAGTAAACTATATTTACGAAATATATAAAATATAGTAGACCGTACTTTAATTACTAGGAGTCGAAGGGATAAAATATAATATCTTTAATTTCGTTTATAAAAATCGCCTTTAAATACCTTTTAAAGGTTAATAAAATCGAGAACCCCTTAATTCGCCACCTATATTATATACTCTATTAATATTCTACGAAATAACGTAAGATAATAATCGGTATAATTATAAAAACTAGCTTAATAATAATAATAGTTTAGAATTAAATTAGTTTTATATAGAATACGAGCGTCGGGTTATTTATTATTTATATCTATATAGTAACTCTAATCTAATTAACGCGTATTAATATTATAAATAGAATAAACTCTTTTATATTCTCGAAGATAAAGATAAGAAAGAGGGTTATATAAAGAGTAAAGAAGTATTAATACTACTAAGGAATTTAAATAAAAAAGGAAAATCGGTACTATAAAAAGAACTAGACGAATCGAATTAAACTAGTTTTATAATATTAAAAGTAGATTAAGATAAAGATAGGGATAATCTTAATAATTAAACTAATTTAGGTTTAAGGTCGTATACGTTATATTTAAACCGGAATTTAATATATAACTATAAATATTCTAACGTAGTATATAGAAATTATATAAATTAAAGATTCGAATATCTTTTCTAGGACTCGGAAATCGATTCGGATATAAACGAGGATCCGTTACCGCCGAATATAATATTAAATATTAATATAATATTTTTTAGTACTCGTCGATAACTTAGGAGTAATATTAAATTAGAATTTAATACCCCGACTACTCGCTAAATAAAAGATTAATAAGTAATAAAAGATAAAGAGCCTATAAGAGAAAAAAACGCTAAGGATATAACTAAGAATAAATATTTACTATTTTATTATATATCCTAGCTTTATCCTAATCTTTATATTAATTTATAAATCTAGATATAATCGTTAATAGACGCGACCGGCCCTAAAGGAATCTAAAGATTTTATAAAGTAATAAATATATTACCTCCCTTCCGGTCTTATCGTAATCTTTATACTAACCTTTAATTATTTATAAAGTTTTTAAAGTATAGAAATCTAAGTTTAAAGGTAAATTTAAAGATAAATTTAAAAATAAACTTAAAAGTAAATCTAAATATATAAATATAACTAGAAATATTACGTATTTTCCCCTCTATAATTTTATATAAATAATATATTAATATATATAAATAAGGAAAGGAAAAAGCCTTTAATTAATATAAATAATACTATAAAATAACGGGGAGGGCTCGAGTATTAATCCTCTATTAATTTAGTCTTTACCTAGTAGTAAAACTATTATAAAATTAATATTTAATAAATTTCTATATAAAGCCGCTTCTTATATCTTTAAGGCTAAGCGGAATAAGAGAGGAAAGATAAATTAGATTCTTATATTTACCCGACGACGTATAAAGCCGGGTAGTAAATTTTATATTATTATTAATTATCTTTATCCTAATTAAAGTATTAATCCCTATTAATGAAAGTACTCCGGGAAATTAAAAGATATTAAAAGACTTTTGATTTATTAATTCTAAAAGTACCCTTTTCGTATTTAGTCCGCGAGATTTATTATTAAGATCTTTTTAAAAATATACGATTTTAGAGTAATATAATTAACGCTTTATAAAAGACTATAGAAAGTTATTTAATATATATATTCTTTAATAAATTTATTTCCTATATTATCCCTTGATGGACTATAATTTAAATTATTTAGTAATTAATTTATATACTATATACGGTAAACGTATTACTTTATAGGCGAAGGATATTAAACTTTTAAAGATTTTAACGAAAATATTAGGCGGGTAAATAAATATTAATAATTAGGGCGAGAATAAAATTCGCTAAAGGATAAGATTTAAAGGAGGGCTTAATATAAAGATTAATATAATTTTATACGCGGAGGATACTTATTAGAAATTAGTATATAGATAATTACGATTCGTCGTTCTAAGATATTATAGTATATATTAATTATTTAGATCGAGTGTAGTATAGTAGTTAGTTTATTTAATCGCGCTATTAAATCTTAATATACTTTATTTATATTATCGTTATTATATTAGCCCTAAAGATACGCGTAGATATAATTTATTAATAGGAATAATAATTAATATAATTAATAATACACTATTAGCGACCCTAAAGATATCGATTATTTATATTAATTATTATCCTAATTAATAAGGTATATATACGCGTATATATAAACTATATAGGGCCAGCCCTATTAAGAAGGGAGGAAGGGAATAATAGAGAATCCCTTCCCTTCCCTAGACTAGGGATGGGAATAACTTTATATTTATCTCTTCCCTTCCCTTCCCCTTTCTTTAAGGAAGGGAAGGGAAGGGAAAATAATCCTTACCCTATTCCGTAGCGTACTACTACCTCTATGAATATATATACTCATAGCTATTACTACCTCTATAGATATACGTATTTATAGCTACTACTATCTTTATAGATATATATACTCATGACTACTACTACCCCTATAGATACGCGTATTTATAGAATAAATATTCGGACCTATAATTATTTAAATTAATATTAAAATTAAAACTATTATTAACTTAAAGTTAAATATAACCGAAAGTTATATTAAAAACGTAGTTTAATTCGTTTATTTTAAAATGAAGGGGACGTTTAAATAATAGTTTGATTTAAAATTTAAAATTAACCCTTTTTAATTATTTATTAATACGTTTTAATATTAGCGTTTTCTCTTAAATTTATTATTTTATTCTTAAGAATATTTCGATTCAAAATCGGTTGAAAAGTAAAGAGTAAAGAATAATAGTAAATATTAATTATAATAATTATTATAATAATCGTCTCTCTATAGTATAATATATAATATATTTTATTATTAATTTATAATAGGGGTAGTAGTAGTTATAAGTATATATATATCTATAAGGGTAGTAGTAACTATAAGTATATATATCTATAGAGGTAGTAGTAACTATAAATATATATATCTATAAAGGTAGTAATAGTTATAAATATATATATCTATAAAGGTAGTAGTAGTTATGAGTATATATATCTATAGAGGTAGTAGTAGTTATAAATATATATATCTATAGAAGTAGTAGTAGTAGTAGTTATAAATACGCGTATTTATAGGGGTAGTAGTAGTTATAAATATATATATCTATAAGAGTAATAGTAGCTATAAATACGTATATCTATAGAGGTAGTAGTAGTAGTAATTATAAATACGCGTATCTATAGAGGTAGTAGCGTTATTAGAATAATTATTAGAAATCCGCCTTAGCGTAGTAAGGATCCTTAAAGGATCTCTACTTTACTCTATTTTATTTTAAACTCTACGTTAATAGATCTCTACGCTAGGTTAGGGTAGAGATTATACCTCGATCTCTACCCTACTCCACGCTAATCCGAAGTATAGATATAACTATTATCCGTACTATTATTCTTTTATATAGGTCGAATTATTTTAAAGAATTATAAATTAATTATAATTCGTCCTCGTATCTATTATTAACTATAATATTAATACTAACTCTTTAACTATTAATACTCTACGACGACGAACGAAACGAGCCGCTTCGTTTTCGTCTTAACTTTTATATATAATAGTAGTATTTCTTTATACTAGCTACGCCTACCTTAAATCTTAATAATCGAGTTATTATATTAAGTTTTTATAATTATATAAATTAATCTATAAACGCGCTTTATAAATCTAAAGAAATATCTATACTTTAGTTATAAAAAATACTCTATATTTCGGCCGTAGGTATAAGGAATAATCTATATTAAATTAAAGCGTCGCCGCCGTTTATACTATATATTATTATTTTCGTTTATATAGAAAATTCTTATCTTTTCTTAAAGATCTCGGTCTAATTATAATTAATTATTAAGAAAGTTAAATCGCGCCGGAATTACGAAGTTAAAAACGGAGTTTACTTTTTTTATAATCTAAAGCCTATATTTATTTAAAAGCGGAGAAGCGGTATTTATTTTATTAAGAATTATAACGAAATTAATAAGTTTTCCCCGCGTTAAGATAGGAATTCTAAAAAATTTCTTTTAATTCCTTATTTCTTATCTTTTACTTCGTTATTTCTAATTTACGTAATTAAAGTTTAAATCTTTAATATTATATAAATAAGTTTTCGAATTAAATACCGGTAGAAAACCTTTATAAATATACGTAAATTATCCTATTTTCTTTATTTATAAACTACGCGGAGGTAAAGAAACCGTTTTTATTAGACCTTACTATCTCTTTAGTATTTTAATTATTTATATTTTCGAAAAAGTATTTCCAGTAATATAATAAGAATATTAATTAATTAATTTGATAAGTAGTTCTTTTTATTATTAATTAATACGATCTTTTATTAAATATATTAGAGAGTAGCGAGTTATTTATAGAAAAAGGATATTTTATTTCTATTAATATTTAAAAAGAAGAAAGTTCCGTAGAAGAAAGTCCTTTTATATTTCCGATTTCCTAGATATACTCTTCTTTAATTAGGAAATTATTAATAACTTTCGTTAAGAGCGTTAAATACTATATTGATTCAATATACTTTAATAATTAAAAAGAAAGAAACGAGGAGATTTTAAATCTTTAATTACTTTATTTTTAAAAAAGAGTTAAAGACTAAATTCTAATTACTCCTATTTATTCTCTTTTAATTATATTTTTTTCTTTAATTTCTAATCTAGTTAAATTTATAATTTAGTTAACTCCGAGAAAATTAATACTTTAATTACTCCTATAAAAATCAATTTTTATTATAAATAATATTATACGAAGGATTCTTTTTAATTAGATTAAGAATATAATTAATAATAATAGAGGCTAGTTTAACTCTTTAGGATAAGACTAAAAAGATTTTAATAATTTTAAAGAAAATTAATTTACTTTATTTAATTCTTAATTTTAATAGGAATAAGAAATTATAAAATTAATTATAAATACCGCCTCCGCTAATAAAGATCGATTTAAATTTATATAATATTATAATCTAGGCTATACGATCTATTATACTAGATATTATTAAAATTATTTTATAAAATTAGGGTTAAGTTTTTAAAGGGCCTCTAGGACCTATTAAACTATAAAGACTAATTAATAAAGACGGGTATATTTAATAAATATAGTAATAAACTAGGTATTTCTATATCGGCGAAATAAATTTCTTTTATCTAAATTACCTAGAGTTATAAAGCGCCGGTAATATCGTTTTTAATTTTAAAGAGTTAATATTTAAAGAGGTCTATACCTTCTATAATAAAATTTAGAATTTCGTTATAATAAAAGATAAAGATATAGTAAAGAGGAATCTAAATAATTACTTCCGCGGTATTATTATAAATTAATAATTTAAAATCCTTTCCTAAAATAAAAAAGATATAATAATATAACTACCGAATAGTTTATAGCGCTAAATTACTAAATTACTAAATTATTTTAAAATTTTAATATTTATAACTCTAGAAGAGTTTAGTCGCTAGTTATATATATCGAAAAATATAATTAAACGAAATAATCTATTTATCTACGTCTAGAATATAATTAAATATACCGTTTAAGCCGGTATTACCGAAGAGTATATATAGGCTATATAGGTATAGAATTACCTCGATATTAATTTCTAGGCTATTATCCCTCCTCTAATAAATAATACTTCGATTAAATAATTTATCGAATAATTTAAAAATAGGAAGGAGATATAGTATAGAATATAAACTTAAAAGAATAAAAAAGATTATAAAAATTATCGAAAGGAAATTAAAAAGTAAAAAAAGAATTACGATATAAAAAAGAATAAATAATTATTTAGAAATAAATAATCGTTATAGCGGTAAAATAAATATTATAATTTAATATTTTATCGGCTTTAATAATAGTATCGATCTTTTAATCTTAAAGTTTTTAAATATTTTAAAATCTTTAATTTTAAAACTTTTAAAAATAAAACCCGTTTATTATAAAACCGAATCTTTATAAATCTTATTCTTTTTTATATTAATAGATAACTAGACCTTCTTTCTCTTATATTAACTTTTATAATTAACTAGTTTAGTTCTTAAATCGGTAGACTATACCTTAAATATAATAGTAATAATAATTATAATAAATTTAAAAACCTTCCCTATAAGAATCTCTAAAAAATACTCTATTATTATTAAAATAACTATTTATAATTACCGCCGGAAATACTTAACTTAATCGATAGAGTATTTATTATATAATGAATCCCCGGTATTTAATTATAGACCTATAGTAAAGTTATTATTTTAAGAAATATCGGCTCGAACCGTTATTTAATTATAGAATAGACTTTAATTATATTTTATATAGACGGAAAAACGAAGGATAATATAAAAGTAATAGTTAAAATTACTAAAAACTTCTATATTATCGATAACTTTAAAGTTAATATATTTATCGGTATAGATATCCTAGGTTAAAAGAAGGCCGTTATCGACCTCCCTAATAATTAAATAATTTTATATAATTACGAAGATATTATAATCTTTATTTAATCTATAATTAGGGATAATATAAGGATCCGATATATTATATAATTAGAGCGCCGCTAAGTAGTTCTAGTATAAATTATATTAACGGTAGTAATCTCGTTTAAAAGGAAATTATAATTACTAGACCGAGACTTCCTATTCGAATTATAGATAAAAGGAATCTATATTTACTTTATGAACTTAGTAATTAACTTTATTAATATTCGTAATAAGGGGAATATACTTCTTATTATTCCTCGCCGTTAATAAATAAGATTAATTATAGAATATAAAGTAGAAAAAGCGTATTTTATTAATTTAAATAATTATTCCTTTACGGCGAAAATTTACGAGGACGATATAATCGTATTATACTTTATTAACCTTTATAATCCGAGGTTAATTTTAAAGTCTAAAGTCGATCCTTTTATAAAAATAAAACTACCGAATAAAATTATAATTTATAATAACGACTCCGATATTACCGCGATTAAAGAGATTATAAAGTAATACCCTTATATTTAAGAAGATATAGGAGATATAATCGATTTACCCGAATTTAAATAATTATCGATTCCGTTTATTACGGACTAGTAATCGTTTAATACGAAATTTAATTATAAAGTCTACTTATTAAACCCCGATATAAAAGTTTTAATAAACGAAAAATTCGATAAAATATATTAATAAAGGAAAATATTATAATCTACCGAGCCTTCCTTATTTATTTTCCTTATCTTCGTTATATAACGGATAGTATATAAAGGCCCCGAGAGAATACCGATATAGAAGGGTAAAATTATAATCGATATTTATAATTTAAATAAAATTACTATCTTTAATAACTACCTTCTTCCGCTTTAAAGCGATATTATTTCGTTAATATAAAAGTATACTTATATAAGTATTATTAATTATAGTAGATAATTCTATCTCTTTTTAGTTAAGAGAGATAATTATTATAAATTTATAATAATTTTTTACCGTAGTTCGGAGTATTATAATATTATAATAATAGGATAAAAAGGGTTAATTCCGTATATTTAATATAAAATCAATACTTTTCTTCGCCTATATAGAGTATTCGCGATATACTACGTCGATAATATCGTAATTTTCTTACGGTTTTATTCCGAGTATATCGAATATTTTATAATTATTTTCGCTTTATTCGTAGGTCTTAAAATCTTATTTAAATTTAAGAAATTCTTTTTAGTTTACCCCTCCGTTATATTTCTAAATTAAAAAATAAATAAATTAGATTTAACTACTATTAAAGAAAGAATTATAATAATTAAAGAACTTCGTTTCCTAAATATACTATAGGCTTTAGAAATATATATCGGAATAATAAATTAATTACGAAATAATATTAGATACTTCGCCTAAATTATTAAATTACTTTAATACTAGAAAACCTAGTTTTTAAAAAACTCGTCGTTTTAGGGCGGGAATATATAAAAGATTTATTTTAAAAAAATTTACTTCGTATTTATAGAAGAGGAATTAATTTCTTTTAAATTATTATAAAAAGTATTTACCTTTAAAATCTATTTATATTATCGGGATCTAACTCGTTAATTATATATTAATATCGATATATTAAAGTCGTACGGAATTAATACGATAATATATTATATTTAAAAAGATCCTTAAGGTAATAATTTCCCCTATATTAATATATAATTAATTCTATTCTTATTTAAATTATTTAATCCTACGGAGTCGCGTTACTAGCCTACGAAATTAGAAGTAATAAATTTAATTTAGATACTAAAAAAGATCCTATACCTATTTATATAAATCCCGATAAAAAAGGTTATTATCTTTAAATAAAACTAAAGAAATATCTAAAATAAAAGTCGCCGCCGAAGTTAAAATTATAAATTCTTTAAAATGGAAAACTACGGTTATTTTATCTACGCCCTCGAAGAAACGGATAAATAGGAAAATTACGGTATTTATAATTATAAAATAATAGGTTAAAATTAATAATAAAAATTTCTTAATTATATTTTAAATTATATTTTAAACTTCGATTTTCTTTATAACCGATATTTCTTAATAAATTATTTCTTCTTTTATTATATCTAAAAGCTCTAAATAAAAGAGAGTAAAATATATAACAGAGAAACTTAAATAGGATAAAATCTTAATTAATTTAAATATAAAAAAAGCCCCTTTATCGGTAAAGCGGGAGACCGTATAAGAAGAGTCGAGGTACTAAATACGTATTTTGCCGGCTTTAGGCGGAAAAATAACGAAAAGATAATATTTAAAAAAAAAAAAAAAATAAAAAATTTTTTAATAAAAAACCTAAAAATAGTAACTTCGGATTTAAGATTTTAAATTCGTGATTTTCTACTAGCGCCGGGTAGCTCGTTAAGATTATATAGAGCGCTATAACTACGCTAATTTAATTTAGATTTTAAATTATATTAATTTATAAAAATTATATACGCGCGTAATACCCCTTAAGCTAGCGCGGTATTATAGACTATATAATTTATTTATAACTATATATATTTAATTATTTACTAGTACTATTTAGACTAGTTTATTCCTATTTATTTAAATTTATTTAAAATAAATCGAGGTACTAAATACGTATTTAGATATTTTAGACGAAAGTAGGTATTAAATCGATCTCTAGGGCTAGTATATAAGTTAAATAGATCTAAGCGCCTTTTCCGTCTTTTTCGGTAGAATACGGGCTCACCGCTTTACCGATATTTAACGTAAATAATAATAGGTATTTCTATAATAACTAGTAAATCTAAACTAGTTAAACTAATAAACGCACCGCCTTTAATAAAGAATAATTCTACGTTATTATAAATTAATAAGAACTAGATTATAAAGTTAATATATTATTAATCGGAAAGTATTACTCTTAACCTAAATATTTAATTTATTACGAATATCGAAGAGCTAGTTTTTATAATAGATAATATATATTATACTAGTCTTATTATAAATAAAAAGAGTAAAATAAAATAAATTTTCTTATTTAATACTATAAAAGCGAATATAACTAGTTTAAAAATAAGATACTCGAAGAAAATAAAATCTAATAAATAAATTAAACCGTTAAAAATAGAAAGGGAGATTAAGGATATTTTTATATTATTAAAGAATTTAAATAATAATATTAAAGAGGAATCCCTAGTCGAGATTATTAAAAAGATATTTATTAAATCCGAAACCTATATAAACGAACTAGTAACTAGAAATAAGATCCTAGCGAATAATAATACTATTTTATATAACTATATAGATTTCTTAGAAGGACTTATTATTAAAATTAATAATAAAATAATCCGTATTTTATTAACCCTAGAAGTTTTTTATACTACTTTTATTTAATACCGAGGCCGCCTTTTAAATTAATACTAGGTCGATTATTTATTACGGAGTTTTTTCGATTCCGTAGAGATCGAAATACCTAAAGACTAATTAATTAATAATAAATAGATAAAATTAATTAAAAGAGTTAAGAATATGAATAGTATTAAAGACTTCGCTAATAATCTTTTAGCTAATATTAATGTAAATATAAATATATTAATTAAGAGATATCCCGCTTTAGAACGCGTATATAATCGAGAGAAATTTAAATAATAAATAACTACCGATATTATACTAGGCAGTAAACTTATTAAAGATAATAATAAATTATATAATTAATTCGATACTATTATAGAGACTTTCTTTAATTATATCGTAGATATAACGATATCGAAAGTTACTTTAAAGAGTATAACTATAATAATAATATATACTCTAGTAACTAGATCTTCTAGTAGAGATACTATTTTAGTTTATAAATCTATAACCGGTCTCCCTTTTAATACTCTAAAATAAGAATATCGTCGCCTCGGTTAGGTATTTTTATTTTTTATATATTACGCGGGGAGAGTTTAAATCGAAGAGAGAAATAATAATAATAATTATAATATTAAATTTATTTTTAGTAAAACTAATTCGCTTATATATTTATATTAATAGTTTATAGTTTTAAAGACGTTAAGCCCTTTATTTATAAAAGTAACTATTATAATTATTAGTACTTTAATATAAAATAATAGTTTATTCGTACCGATAAATAATTTAATTAATATATAATATACTAAAACTAAATCTTAACTACTATTTTATTTCGTTGATATTGTAATTCTTACGTATCTTATTTCGTTAATACTATATTTTTATTAAAATAGTATATTTAGTACCTAGATTTATTTTAAATAATTTTAAATAAATTAAAATAAACTAGTTTAAATAATACTAGTTTATAGTTAGATATATATAGTATTATAGTGAATTATATAGTCTATAATACCGCGCTAACTTAGGGGAATATTATATATATATATTTATTTTTATAAATTAACGTAATTTAAAGTCGAAATTAGACTAGCGTAGTTATAGCGCTCTATATAACTTTAGCGAGCTACCCGATACTAGTAGAGAATCACGGATTAAGATCTTAAATCCGAAGTTACTATTTTTATATTTTTTTTTTTTATATATTTTTTTTTTTATATTCTCTTTTCGTTAATTTTCCGCCTAAAGTTAAGAAAATACGGATTTAATATCTCGACTCTTCTTATACGGGCTCTCGCTTTACCGAAAAGTAGGTATAAATTTTATAAAGTATTATAATTTATTCTTATACCGCTCTTTTCTTTTTATATAATTTTTATTAATTTTATCCTAACCTTACTCCTTTCGTAGGAAGGATTCGATAATATTATAATTATTATATATAAATTTTCCCGAAAAGTGACCGTAATTCCAGGAGAATTAATATAGAAAATAGGGTAATAAATATATATACTTTTACGTACGCTTCGGATTAGTATAGGGTAGGGTAGAGATCGAGGTATAACCTCTACCCTAGCCTAGCGTAGAGATCTATTAACGTAGAGTTAAAATAGGGTAAAATAGAGTAAAGATTTACTAAAGAATCCCTACTACGCTAAAATAGATTTTTAATAATTATTATAATAACCGTTTTAGTAATAGAGTTATAGAATAGAAATAAAAGAATATTTTATTCTTTAATAATAATAGAAATTATTAAGAGATAAAATAATACGAAAGTTATATCTATTATTACTCTCTTCCTTATTATACTCTACTCCTATTAGGTATTACGATATCAAATATTAGAAATATTAATATTAATTTATATCTCTTTATAGAATAAATTTATAGCCTCTAATTATCTACGCTAATTAAATATCTTTACTTTAGATAGTTATACGTTTAGTATAAATTACGTAGAGGTTAATATCTTATATTATTAATATAAATAGCGAAAGATTAGGATAGAATTTACTCTTAAATAATAATATTAATATCGCTTCCGTTACTTCTTATATAATTATAATTATAAACAATTATTAACGTATACCTAACGACTTTAATATAGTCGAGGATAATATTTTATATATAAACCGTTAGAAAGAGAGTTTAGGAATAAATAATTCGGTAGTTTTTTAATAATATTTAATTTCGCGTAGAGCGACGGCTAAATTATTTAGATTAATTTTAATTATTATAATAATTATTAGAATTTAATTTCCTACTCTTCTTTTATACTTTATATTTATATATTTATCTAGTTATATTAAATAGAGTTAAGGTACTAGGAATAATCTTCCTCGCTTTAATTATTAATAGTTTTCTAGGGGCCTTCCCCCCCGTAATATTTTTAATTTTCTATATAAATCTAGCTCTACCTCTATAAATACGCGCTATATTAAATTATTTAAGAAGCGGTATTTTAATTAATTAAAAAGTAGTATTTCGATTAATTAAAAAGCGGTATTTATAATAATTTAAAACGAGGAAGAAACTAGTAATAATAGGGAATTTAGTAATAATATTAATAATTATAAAGTTAAAATTACTAGTATAAATAATTATTACTTTATAGACGATGAAATTCACCTATATTATATAAAAGTATAATTATTATTATTTACTTTATTTATTTTATTTAGGATATTTATCTATTCTCCTTTAATAATTTTAAAATATTACGAATTAGATATAACTTAATCTAGCGCTAAAAGTAAGATACTCAGGTACTTAATTAATTATTATTATAAATTTATTATAATAATCTTTCTAATAGTTATATAATTAAATAAGACTTTTAATTAGTTTTAGGGTCTACGTTAAATACGGGAGCGAGTACTTTTTTAAATATAATATCCTACTTCCCGTAATTAAATCCTTAGCGTTAATAAAGTCTTTAGTAATCTCCTCTTTACTTTTATCGTTAACGTATATCTTAATCTTTAATAAAACTTATTATTTAATAATTAAAGCGCGATATTTTCGCCGCTAGACTATATTAACTTTATATCTATTAAAAAGTTAGAACTCTTTATAGATAAACCGCGTAGTAAATCTATTCAATAATAAATTATTAGAAAGATATTTATAATTTTTATTTCCTAGTTAAAAAAGACCCCGATATTAAAACCGAGTAGATATTATATAATTTAACGAATTTCCTTTATAATACCGAAATCATTATTAGATAATATAGATTCAATATTAATAATAATAATAATATTAATAGTCTAGTTATTATACTTTATTAATTATAAAGACGACCGAAGGGAGTTTAAAAACTTAGAAAATAACTAAAGAAGTATTTAATTAATATATTAATAATAAAAGTAAGAGCTCGTCTTAACTAAATCTTATTATTCGAAAAATAATATATAGGCTATTAAAGAAATAATATAACTACGGTATTAATATTATAGAAGAAACTCCGTATTATTAAAGAGTTCTAAATAGTATTAAAGGTCTATTAGGTTACTATTTTAATTTAAACGAAATAAAAAATCCTTTTAAAAAAGTATAATCTAAATTATCTATTATTTTAATAATTATTATAATAATTATATTCCGATTAGAACTACCTAAATTAATAGTATTATATATTTCGTAGAGAAAACTAGTAAAACCTTATAAGGTTAAGATATATTAAATTAAGATAATAATAATATTATATAGGAGGATTTAAGCGAGTTAAAGGTATATTAAAATAATATCTAGATTTTAATTATTAAAGAATTATATTAATAATAACTTAATCTAAACCTAGCCTAGATTATATTTTAATAAATTATAAATAAAGAGACCGAAGGGCTATTATTAATTATTAATTAATATATTTTAATCTAGGAAGCCTAGAAAAGAGTAGATATAATAATATATATTATTAAAATTAATAAATTCCGCTTTAAACGGGCTATATAGCGTAAACCTATTTAAGATCTATTTTATGAAATTAATTATCTTAAGTGTTACGACCTAGGGATATATAAATATATTACTTTTACCTAGTATAATTATCTTAATTAAAATACGGTATAGATTTCTAATAATTATTCTAATAATTAGGCTAGCTAATTATTATTAAAGTTTACTAATTTTATAAATAAAACCGTATTAATATTTTATAAAGGAAGAGATTACTATATAACGGAATATAATTTCCTATTTTTAGGTAGAGGAGGAGGACGAGTAAACTTTTTTACTAAGACCTATTTAGTAGTAGGACAAATATAATTTATTCTATTATAACTAGATTCTAGATAAAGATTTTAGAAATATTAAAGAGGCGTTTATTTTAGTTTCTAAAGAGTTTAATATAAAGTTACCTCCTAATTAAAAGTATATTACGCCGTCGTTAATATATTTATATATATTCGATAAGGAGTTATCGAATTTCCTAGCGCCTAATTTCTAGCTTCTTAATATAATTATATATTTCGATATTAACTAGTCTCCGTTCGTAATTATTATAATAATTATTATAAATATATTTACTATTAAATTAAATAAATTAAAATATATTCTTATATCTAAAATCGCGTAGAAATTTAAAATCCTTTAGAAGTATCGTTATATATTTATAATAATAAACTATTAGTTAAAAAACTAGAAAATATTAATAAGAATTTATAGAATAATATATTATAACTTTATATTCGAATTTTAATATTAAATAAACTTCTACCGCCTCCTAAAGAGTAATTATTATAACGGATTAAATATATTTAGAAAACCCGATATTTATATAAAGCTCTTTAACTACTCGATAGAAAATAAATTTCGGAAGTAAGAATTCGGTCGATTTCTAGTATTTCTTAATTTATTTTAAAACTATTACTATTTTTTATTAGTTAAAGGCTTCGACTTATTATTAATTAAAAAATAATTTATTACTACGCTTGAATTTACGATATTTAGGATTTTTTAGAATTAGGTCCTAGGTACTAGGTACCTTCCTAGGCGCCTTTTAAATCTTTATTCTTTAAGGTATTTTTAATCTTTTCGATAATAAACTTTCTAAAAGATAATAATATATATAGGATTACTAAATACTATAGGGAAAGAGTAGAGAATAACTATAATAATAAATATAATATTTTAATATATAATCTCGCCGTTTAAATATATAATTATCCGAGTTAAAATTAAACCTAAAGTATTTTAATAGATAATCTTACTACTCGCCGTTTAAATATATAATTATTCGAGTTAACTTTAAGCCTAGAGTTAAATTATAAATAAATTTTATTAAAGGCGTAATTTAATTAGGTTATATTATATTAAGCGGATCTTTAATATACTCTAGAATTTAGAGTATAATCCTTTTTAATATTTATTACGAGATTAATTTTATCTATTATTACGTTTTAATATTAATATTCTCCTACGATTATCCTACCGCTTTTTAAGAATATATCGATTCGATATCGATAAAGAGTAAAGTATAAAGATATATATATATAAATATATTAAATCTTAATTCTAATAATCTTTCTAATAATTAATTATTTACTATATAATATTAATTAAATTTATTATTATATTCTTTAGAACCTATATTAAATTAACTAGGTAAAGATAATTTAGATAATATCTTCGATAATATATCTTTATTTAATATTAGAAGTTTTATAAACTATTACTCTAAACTACCTCTTAATATTATAATAAAAGAAAAGCGATATTAATATTATATCTTCTTTAATATTAAAAAGGATATATTTTTAAACTAGTAGAAATAAACTATATAATATAAATATCCCGATAATAAAAATTAGTATAAGAAGATTAATTTTAATAAAATATAATCCCGAAAGTCTAAAATATAAACGTCTTTCGAAGAAGGAGTAATAGTAGGCTCCGAAAAGTCATCGATAATTTATTTATAATATAACGATATATTAACCTATCTTTATATAAATTAAGGTACTAGGTTAGAGATAAACTATTTAAGAAAAAAAGTTATAAAGACTCGGCGAGTATATATAGTATAATTTAATTAATTTTTAGAGAAACTATCTCTACGTAAATAAAAGTCTAGATTATTATAATAATTATTAGAATTCCCTAGCTAATTCGAACGTAGCGCCGCGAAGTTAAAAGTATTAAAGTTAAAATTAATAGTTTTATATCTTAATAATTAGACTTTAAAGATATATTCCTATAGATAATTACTATAGTAGGAATATTATATAACTTTTTTAATAATATTTTAATTTAGTATTCGTTTCTTTATTTAGACTTTACCGCTATATTACTAAATTCTTTAATAATTAAAAATAAACTCCTATAATAATTTAAGAAAATTAAAGAGAAATTATTTAATATTTTACTCGACGATAAATTAAAGGTATTCTTTACTTTAGATAAATAATTACTCTACGATATATTTTTATATATAACTATTATTATTTACTTTATTAACGACGAGTAGAAATATTATAAAATTATTATTAATTTTAAATATATTAAAGAGAAATATATTAATAAAAAGCTAGCGGACGTTTTAACTAAAGTCGTTTATAAATATAAAATCGAGTATCGGATCTACACTATTATAAGCGATAATATTAATAATATATAAATAATATTCGATAGTATTATTCTTATATTTATATAGAGGAATAAAAAAGTTAAACGGATATCTATTAAATAATCGTCTAAATATATACTATATTTTATATATATAATTTAATTTACCGTTAAGGTATTATTAAATACGATTTACTTTTCGCTTATAAACGAATAACTTTAAAGGAGTTAAAATAAATAATAAAACTCTCGCGATTTCTAGACTAGCGCGTAAAAGAGTTTACTATTAATACTAACTAAGGTAAAAGAATTCTAATAATTTTTATAATAATCTAACTTTATTAAATACGGAAGATTATAGTATTTATTAATATAAATAGCTAGCGTAGAACCTAGTTCCGAGATATTTAATAGAAGAGACTCGATATTATAAAGAAAAGTATACCGAATAAAGTTAATAAACTTATTAAATTAAAATTAATAAAACTTATTTAGGATATTAAAACGCGATAAGACTCGATATATTATATAATAGTCCGCGTATTTAAACTACGCTATAATATTAAAAGTTATTTTATATAGATTAAGATTTTTTACCTTAAATTAAAAATTAAAAAATAAATTTATATTACTTACCTAATTAATATTATAAAAGAGTTCGCGAAAATAACGAATATTATCGATATAACGAAGACTATTACTAGTTACCGTACTTTTATAATTTATAATAAACTCTTTAATTATTTAGAAAAGACTATAAAGTAACTCCGTTTTAAACGAGTATTATAGAAGTTTAAAATAAAGACTATATTATATTAAACGACGGAAAAATTAAATTAATACTACGTTAAAACTAAAGGTAGTTTAGGGTATTTCTATAATAAAGCGGCCTTATTAAACTTTATAGAAAGTAGGAAAATATTCGAGACCTCGGAGTAAAAGGTTAATATTAAATAATCGTTATAATTATTAATTTATTAATCCGCTCTCGAGGAAGAGTATAAGGAATACTAGACGAATATACTAACTTCGAGTAGGTTATCTAATTTTATACGAAGTTATAAATATAATTTAAATAATAGACTCGCCTAAATATTAAATATAGATTCTAGTAATAAAGACGGAGAAGATAACGAGTTCTAGAGATATAGGAATACTAGTAAATTCTAATAATCTTTCTAATAATTAATTCCGTTAATCTCTTTAAAATCGTTCTCTAATTAATCTATAGAATAGAATATTCTAATACTATAAAAGTAACTCGCCCCTCGATTTCTAATTCTTAGTATAATTACTCGTAATATATTAGTTATACCGATTACGAGTATTAATATAGAGTATTTATTCTCTATCGCTACGAGGTTATATAATATTCAGAAACTATAATTACTAGTAACTTTTTAAGCTATAATTATTCTATATATATATAATAGAAGAATAGAGGAAGACCGGCCTTAAGATATCTTATTTTATTTATTTAATAATTAAATAGAGAATCTTTCCTAGGAAGATATAGAATAAGAAGAAATTATTCGTAAAAAGGACCTAAAGGAAAAGCGATAATATAACGATAAATAAGAGGTATTTAATAATAATAACGAAGATAAACCTATTTATATAAATTTTAATTAAAATTATAATTATAATAATTATATTAATAATTAATCTCTAGCCGTTAGAAATATAGAAGAAATATTCGTATTAATAATATAGTTTTATAATCGATACCTAAAACTTAACTCGGAAAAAGAGTAATTATATAAGAATTAGTTCGGAGGTAGATAAATATAATAGAGATAATAAATAATTTAAATTTAGTCTACCTAATTATTCGGTTAAAGTAAAAGAGAGTATTCGTAATAATTAACGACCTACGAGCCTAGTTTCTTAGTTAGGATTAAAAAGAGATAATTATAAAATTTAAATAAAAAAAACACTATTTTCTAATACGAATTAAAGTTTTCTTATTATAAATTATCTTCTAAAATCTTATTATATCGAGTATATTCCTAAAATTAATTAATTATATATTTATTACTAAAGATTCTTAAGGGATCTCTACCCTACCCTACCCTAATTTAGAGTAGAGATCGAATCGCGATCCTTACTCTACACCCTACTCTACCCTACCCTATATTAGTTTTCTCTTTAAGGATCTCTACACTAATCCGAAATATACTTTTACGTCGTTTATATTTAATAAATTAAGATATTCCGAAGATTATTTTTTCCGACTATAATTATAAGTTTATAAATACCCTATAAAAGACTTTATTCTATAAATTTGAGTTAAATTTAATATTCTCTATTATTTATTATTTATAAATAAATAAATTAAGCGAGTATATAAATTATATTATTAAAATTATATTATAATTCTAGATTATTAATTTATAAAATTCTAAAGCCTAGGAAGAGATACTACTTTTTATAATTATATAATTATATAATACATTTTCTTATTTTCTTAATTATATTTTAAATAAAATAGTTTTCGATTTTATTATTAATAACGCGTTAAATTTAAAAAGTTAAGAGAATAATATTTTATTAAAAAAGTTAATATATATTTAAACTTCGGACATAATTATTTATATTTAAATATACGATAAGGAGTATTATAATTATATTTATTACTTTTAATATTTCTATAAAGAGGACTAGGCTTTACTACGTTTATATAAAGATTATAATATTCTAATAAATAAATTTACTAGTTATTAATATAATTAATAAATAAATAAGTTATTTAAGATTTTTAATTATATTAATAAATTTATATACCGTCTTAATATCTCGGAAAATTAGAAGATTTATAATATATTTTTAATAATATAGTTAGAGTAGTATTTATTATCGGATTAAGACTCTTTTAAATATTTACGACCTATTAACCTTAAAGTAGTAGAAACCGAGCGAGACGATTTAAAATTAGAATAAAAATTAGAGTATATTCTTAATAATCGTATTATTAAAAAAGAGAAAGATTATATTACCGAATACTTTTTATCTTAAAAAGACTAGGGATCTATATAAAATTATCAAATAAATATTAAAAACGTTTTTATAGACGAATTTATTAAAGAATATAAATAATAAGTTAAATATTAAGCTAAATTCTTCTTCTAGGGTTAATAATTTTAAAAATATAATTATATTTCTTTTTTAAATTATCGCCCTTTACTTATCTTTATTAGGAAATAATTATTATATTAAATTTATTTATCGAGCTCTATTTAGAGTATAGGTACTATAATAATATTAAAGAGATATTATACCGAGAACTAATAAAACTATTTTTTAATAATTATAAATTATTCGCCCAATTATACGTAGAGTTATATAACCCGAATATTCTAGTAATATATTATTTATATACTTTTTTATATAGATTTAAGTATATTCCTCTCGTTATTACTACTTCTTAACTAAATAGTATATTTATAAAAGAAAAAACTTCGGATAATATAATAATTATATAATTATTTAGTCGAATCAGGACTAGCTCCGCGCTAAAATAGTTTTAATTTTAAAAGTATTATGAAACGACTTTCCCTAGTTAACTAGATTTATATTAAGATTTTATTTTTCTAATATATATTTAAGGCCCTAGTCCTTTAATATTAATACTTTTATAATATTATATATATATACTCTTATTTTATTAATATTATAGTTTTTATCGTTAGTTATTTACGTTATCTTTATACCTCCCTATCGCTTTATCTCGCTATCGCGATTTTAATATTAAATTTTACGATTTTATATTAAATTTTAAAATTCTACGAGCCTACCTATAATCGGTCGATAATATAAAATATATATTACTTATTTGTTTACTTCTATATATAGACGTTATTTACGTTATTATTTACGATACCCTATATAAATATATTAACGAGGGCGTTAACTTCTTTCTTTTAAAAAGAGGCGATCTATTATAGGGTAGATATTATTATAAATATTTATTAAAACGATGAGCTGAGCTCTACTACTAGCTTTATCGGAATTAGAGTAATATTAGAATTCTAGTATATTATAACTAAATCCTCTATAGAATAATTAATATCTTTTATATTATATACTATTATATTAACCCCTTGTCAATTTTATATATTTACAAAATACTCGCTTAAATAAATATTAATAATATTATTATATTCTTTTAAACTCTTAAGGATTATATTTAATATTTATATATAATAATTTTCTTATTAATTAAATTTAATATTTTAATAAACTCTAAAAAGA
>JAABUS010003672.1_pt1 | contig 24212 bp, 19 predicted proteins | sample 5560161 | NCBI WGS metagenome assembly JAABUS01 (sample SAMN10711885, study PRJNA513376) | rock metagenome | isolation source: Antarctica rocks | place: Antarctica: Victoria Land, Trio Nunatak nord | collected 2016-01-04
ACCCTTGCCGTCACGACCGATCATCAGTTCCGTTCCGCCAGCCGGCTGACGATGTCACGGCAGTCTATGCATCTGCGCCCGGGGGAACCACCTTGCCGCCAAGACTTTCGAGAAGATTCCGGATCGAGTCAAGCGACGCTTCAAGCCCATGATCGATCGGGTCCGGTTCCGAGGTACTGGCCTCGATCCGCTCCGGATAGCCAGAGCGGCCCGCAAATGACAGATCAACGATCACGGGGGATTGACCATTTTCAGCCGAGACGGTCATCCAGCCACGGTAATCGTTTGGATCACTACCCCATTCCAGCTTTCCAGCCGCCTCTTTGCATGATCCGCTCGCAGATACCTGTCAGCCGAATGCTTGTGTCCCTGGACCTCGACATCGAGCCGGACTCGATCCTCACCTTGAGACCCTGCATGTTTCACGGTTGGCAAACAGGCAGACAAGTTACCGATATCACTGATGTATTCGACCATGACATCGGCGCCAACCCGGATCAATCAGGATAGCTCGGCTCGTATTCGCGTGGGGTTCGATCGCCCTCTTGCATGTCCTCGTCCTTCAAGAAACGTCCAACGACCGGATGCGCGTGTCTCTTGCCCTCAGGGAATGCGCACCATAGATGCCATGGCATCTGGACCTTCCTTCTCGCCTGACGTACTCCAACCCCTGCCAGCGGCGGCGATTGCAATCACGTTGAGCTGACAGAACACCTCGGACTGTTGTGAGTCACTTTCGACACGAAGCTGGCGCTGGCCCGGCGTCTCGAGGATCACGCACTGGGCGCTGATGTGATGCTGCTGCAACCGGCGTCGTGGCACGTTCTCCCAAACAGCGCAAGGTCGTGCGAAGATGACAGAGCTTTTAATCGAGGGACGTTTCTTCGTATGACGCGAACAGGACACAATACCAGTGGTATCGACACAACCTGCCAGTGACTGGCCAAGTTTCGACGTGATGGGATCTGCGGTTCGTGGACTGATGGTGAAACTCGACATCCCCGGCGTCAATGTCATGATCTCGGCTCCCGACCGAAATCCCTGGGTTGCAAGCTTCGGCGACCTCGATCGCTGGATCGATGTGTTGACCGAGAGCCGATCGATCAGCCTGTCGCTCCAGGAAGAGCGAATGAGGTTCGAGCCAATTCCCGGATCGGATGATCGCAGCAGTGGTTGGGGCTACGGGTTTGGGGGTGCCAATTTAGGCGAGTTGACCGGGCACAACGGCGGCATTCCCGGGTTTCAGATCTTTGCCGCCCATATGCCGGGAACCGGAGCGAACATCATCGTTCTTGCGAATATCAATACCGTTCTTGGTGGCAAGGCACCAGCCGATACCATCGCGGTCGCACTGAGCAAGCTCATCGGCCCACAGACGTAACGGACGCTTCAACCATCGTTCGGAACAGGCAAGACATCCGGACCCACGCTTCTGCAGACGAATCCAAACTCCGTCACGGAATTTCTGCTCCGCCGGACAATCAGCAAAGGAAACGTGCATGTCGTTCACGCCCTCGACAACCGCATGGCCAAGCAATGAACACCTCTCGAATGCAGTTGGCATGCGTGTCACCGAGATCGGCTTCCCGGGCGCGATCGCGCTCGTCTCGGCTCCGGATCGAGAGACCTGGATGGCATCGTTCGGTGTTGGCGACCGCGCAGCCGGCACGCCGATGACGGTCGCCATGCACACCCGCGTCGGGAGCATCACCAAGATGTTCACAGCGACGATCGTGCTGCAACTCGTGGACGAAGGCAAGCTATCGCTCGACGACACGCTTTCCAGCCTGATCCCGGACGCGGCAGATCTGCCGCACGCCGAAAGGATCACGCTCCGACAGATGCTCAACATGCGCAGTGGCATCTTCAACTACACCGAGGACGAACTCACGTTCTCAACATTGGTCGTCGATCCGAATCGCATCTGGACGCAGCCGGAACTGATCGATATCGCCCGCAAGCACGATGCATATTTCGAGCCGGGGAGCACGTTTCACTACTCGAACACGAATTACATCCTGCTTGAAATGATCGTCGAGCGCACGACGGGGCGCCCGTTCGAAGAAGAGTTGCAGGAGCGCATCCTGACCCCGCTCGGTTTGGCGGAAACCTTTCTGCCCACTTCACCGGCAATGCCGGAGCCTTTCGCCCATGGCTACGGACGCGATCCTGCACTCCCACGTCCGACAAAGGCCGATGCTGCCAAGGCTCAGGACGTCGAGAAGGAGGCCGTATCCCCGCCACCAATGGCGGATCCATCCGAGATTATCGATACCACCGTGATCCCACCGTCGATCGCGGCGGGCGCGGGGGCGCTGGTCTCGACGGTCGCCGATCTCGACCGGTGGTTGCACGCGCTGATAGATGGGGTGCCTCTCAGCGTGGCACTTCAGCGCGAGAGGATGATGCTCCGACCCACTGGCGAGGACGGCTTCCTGTATGGACTCGGCGTCATGACCCACGGACGCCTGATCGGCCACGCTGGCGGTATCCCGGGCTATACGAGCTTCGCTGGTCATGACCCGGCCAGCGGAGCGAATATCGTGGTGCTTGCAAACGGCGAGGGGAACGGCACACCGGAGGGAACGGTGATCGCACTCGTCGATACGATCGTCGCGCTGCTTCCAACCGAAACGACTTCGACCTGAGGGCGTGCCGGGCAGGTACTGCCCGGACCATTCCGTAGCGGGCCCGGCGAATCTGATTCCGATCGATGATCTTCAATGTGACGACGCAATCGCCTTGGTGGCTTCCAGCGAGGCAAGGCAGCAACGGACAGTTCCCCTCGTTTTTCGCACGGCACGTAAGGCCCTCAAACGCGCATCATTGACTCTGACGCGACTCTCGATCGTCGGCCGGATCGAGAGTCTTGTGATGAACAGGCCAGACCAGATCTCATCATTCCAAGGCCCACAAACAGTCACGGGTCTCAACACCATGACCGGTTCGTGTTATCTGCCGGATCTCACCTACTCCCTGAAATCCGTTACGTGCGGCAAGCGGCAAATCACAGGTGACGTGGTGGGCAGTCGATCTGGCGATGGCGATTGCAGCTTGTTCCGCATGCCGGTGGCGGTGGCAATGATCCAGGCCAGAGCGCCGCAGGCGGTGAAGCAATTCATCTCGTGCCGAACGCAAGGTCAAGGTACAACGGTTTCAGCAACATCTTATCCGGCCTGCGAGCTCTCTGAATCACCGGAGACGCCCCCGTCGATGTTCAGCATGTCCACCACTAACCCCGACCACGTGAACTTCTCGGCTCCATATCCTTCTCCCGTGAACGGGTTGTAATATTCGCGGAACCCGCTCTGCTCGATCAGTGTCCTGATCGTTTTCCGCAGCAGCTCCGCCTCTTCCCTGTAATTGTGATAGTAGAGACATTGATAGATGAACCAGTTCGAGAAGATCCAGGTCGGACCGCGCCAGAGGTATTCCGATTCAAACGGATAAAATGACGGGTCGTTCCTGGCCACCGATGGTAACGGGTATGGAGTTCCAAACTCTGGCTCATCGGACAAGTGACGACGAACAAGCGCTCCGGCAATTTCGGACGGCATCTCGCGAATGACCAGCGGGAACATGATGGTCGGTGTCAGGACAAGAATCTTTTCCCCGGATTTTGCATGGATGTCGTAGAACGCCTCGGCGTCCCGGTCATACATCTGCTCTATCATGGCATTCATGACCTTTCGAGCCAGCACCCGGAAGCGGTCTGCATCGGGGTCGCCCAGAACGTCGCAGAGTTCCGCCATCGCCGTGAGATTCTGGCAGTAGATCGCGTTGAAACCAACCTCTTTCACCCGGAAGTAATTCCTGCGAACCAGGGTGGAGATCTTGTACCGGTGGAGGAAGTTACGAGCGTCGACACTCACCACTCTCCAGAAGAGCTCCCGGTTCCCCACACCTTTCCTGAACCCCACTACCTCATCGAACGTCGGTTTCCAGTCCATGCCGGATTCGAATGGAGTGATGATGGAGATCAGTCCATCGCCGTCGATGTCGCGATGGGCAGCCAGCCAGTCGAAATACTTCTTCAGCTTCGGCACGATGACTCGCAAGAACTCCTTGTCCTGCGTTCCCTCATGGATGCGCTGAACTGCCTGGGCAACGAGCGGTGGCTGCACGAGCGCGCTCATGTGAGGTTGAAACAGATTCAATCCTGGACGACCCTGAAAGAAATCGGTTGCCTTGGCGGGAAGCGGGCGAGTCCAGAACAGCATGTGACCCACGAAGCCGTCTTCGTTCTGCATGGCGAAGAGACTCAGGATGTTCTTTTTCGCCAGCTCATGCTCATCCAATGCGGTCAGGATGAACACGTGCAGGCAGGTATCCCAGAAATACTGGTAGGGGTAGGTGCCAGGAGATGGCTGGATGTAACAGTATTCAGTCCGAAACTTCTTTGACCAACCCTCATGCGTATTGGCTTTCAGAATATCGCGAACCGCTTGCCGAATCTCCGAATCTTTCACGCATTATTCCCCTCAAGTGCCCGAGATCTCGCAGCAGATGCGCCCCGTCAACTCACATCTCCCCGACATGCTTTTGGCAGATGCATTTCCTGCACCATGCGGTCCGGCGCGCGATGACTATCGGGCAGCATTCGACCGGTTGGACGCGCCCGGGCGACCCTGCTCGAGTGCTGCCGTCACGCGGGCCAAGCCTCAAAACGCTTCAGCACGCATGCGCATCCGGTTGTCGACACATTCCTCCAACAGGTCGCCGGCCTGGCCGGACTAAAGGTATGGCTACGCAGGAAGACGCAGGAAGCGATCCGGGCACCTCGATTTTCAAGCCGTGATTCGAACGCGCTATACTCTTTTTGGTCGTTACGGCAATCAGGTGAAACGACGCCCGAGCAGACGTGGTTCGTCTGATTCCACCGTCGTCGAGAGGAGGACCGATGCCGCGTTCGAGTGTTGCCGTCAACGGCATGATTGCCGAGGCCGAATACCGACAACCTGTTGGAGGCGCTCTCTGTCTCGATTTCATCAATACCGTCGATCTGCATGCACCTGATGCCGCGCCGACGTTCGACTATCTTGCCCCCGGCTATGCGAACCTGCTTGCCTGGTCCTCCCATGCCGGGACAGTCGACGAGCAAACGCATGCATCGTTGCTGCGTCTCGCTCGCAAGGACGGACGACAGGCGGCAGCCGTTCGGCAGCGGGCGATCCACCTGCGAGAAGCCCTTGTCAGGATCGTCCACGCGCTCAGATGGGACGAACCTCAACCACTTGCGGCGATGGACGCATTCTCCCTGGAACTGGATCTCGCCCGCGCCCGGCAGCGGCTGATCATGCGCGATGGATACCTGACCTGGGAATTCAGCGAGGAGAATGCTCTTGACGCCATTCTCTGGCCGATCGCGATCTCGGCGATCGACCTGCTCGGCACGGACGCCGTTCGTCGCATTGGCGAATGTGAAGGGACGGCCTGCGACTGGCTGTTCATCGATACCAGCAAGAACCACAGCCGTCGGTTCTGCAGCACGACGGGTTGCGGAAACGCGGCGCGCATCCGGCGCTACCGCACACGCGAACGCGAATCCCGAATCGCGGTCTGAGGCGTCCGAGACGTCCGAGGTGCTGGTTCTCTCTCTGGGAATCACCGTGGCTCTCTATCGAGTACGCATGCAAACGCCGCAGGGGTCTCCATGCGACAATAATGGTTATCCTGACCAGCTGGGCGGGATTCTCCCCTTATCCCATGAGAACACCTGCATGCGTCTATCTCCGATCACCGCGAAAGACCAACCGGCATTGCGCTTGAAGGACCTCCGCAAGGCGTTCGGTGATTCATTCGCCGTAAGCGACATCGATCTGAGTGTTCCTCGCGCGTCGATGTATGGGCTGGTAGGACCAAACGGAGCAGGCAAGACCACCACAATTTCCATGGCTGTCGGCCTATTGCGTCCAGACGCAGGCAGTGCCGAAATCTTCGGGGTCGACGTATGGAAGGATCCCTTGCGGGCGAAGGCACTTGTGGGTGTGATGCCGGACGGTTTCGCGATGCCGGAACGATTGACAGGTCGCGAGATGCTGACGTATCTCGGGTTGCTGCGCGGGATCGACGAATCAACGGTCAGGCAACGCACTGATGACCTGCTGACAGTGCTCGATTTCACCTCCGCCGAGCAGACGCTGATCATGGAATATTCGGCTGGCATGCGAAAAAAGATCGGCCTCGCGTCCGCCCTCCTGCATGCGCCCCGCCTGCTCATCCTCGATGAACCGCTGGAGGCGGTCGATCCCGTCTCAGCCTCGACGATCAAGACCATCCTCTCCCGATTTGTCGCCTCGGGCGGCTCGGTGGTGGTCTCGAGTCATGTGATGGCGCTCGTCGAGGAACTCTGCGATCACGTTGCCATCATCAATCACGGCATGGTCGCCGCATCCGGTCGTCTGAGCGAGGTACGGGGATCGTTGAGCCTCGAAGCCCGGTTTGTCTCGCTTGTGCGTGGCGGCGCCCGCGAACCGAAGGAGTTGAAGTGGTTGGAATCCTGATCAGGATGAAGCTCACCATGCTGCGCCGGGCGCCGGGTGGGCTCCTCAACTGGAAGACCATCGTCGGTCTGGTCCTCGCATTGGCCACCATCCTGATAGCCACTCGGCCCTCTTCAAGCGAGGAGATTGCGACGGGACTGATGGCGATGGTGCTCGGATCGTGGACTCTCGGCTGGGTGTTGGCCCCGATCCAGACCGGGGCGGGCGCCGATGAACCGATCATGCCGGAACATTTCGCCCTGCTGCCGCTCCCTTCATTCAAACTGGCAGTCGGGCTGCTGGCTGCCACGTTTGTAGGGATGGGACCGCTGATTACGCTGATCGCCTTCTCGAGCCTGGTCATCTTCGGACTCGAGCTCGGTATCGTGCCTGCCCTCGTGGGCATCGCTGCACTTCCGCTTCAAATTGGACTCGCCATCCTGCTCTCCAAAGTCGTGCTCGGAGCCGCCAGCTCGGCGCTGAAATCCCGATTTGGCATGGAGTTCGCCGCCCTCCAGTACGCGATCATCGTGTCGCTCTCGACCGTCGGCTGGATGATCCCGGCGGCACTCGCCGGCAATCACAATCTCTTCGACGGGCCAAAGTCGTTCGTGACCAACGACCTGCCGTCCGGGCTCGCGCTGTTCGTCCGTATCGCGCCTTCGGGATGGGGTCCGGTCGCGGTCGAAGCGGCCGACGATTCCCAGTGGCTCCTGATGGGCGGTGCACTCCTTGGCCTGATCGCCCTCAACGGCATCCTGCTGCTGATCTGGGGCGAGCAGTTGCGCCGCCGCCTGACCACACGGATCACGCGACGCGGGTCCTCACGTCTCGGCCTGCCGCTTGGTTTGCAACGGATCGTCCCGGTATCCCCGCTTGGCGCGTCGATCGGACGAGAATTGCGCAGCTGGTCGCGGGAGCCACGCAATGCGCTCGAACTCCGGATCGCGATCCTGACCAGCCTGTTCATCGTGCTCATCCCTGCCTCACTGAACTGGACTCAAATCGTGCCGTTCGTGGGGGTGATCCTCACCCTGCTCGCGGCAGCCTGCTCGTGCAATCAATATGCTTTGGAAGGCAGTTCCTTCTGGCTGACGTTGATGACTCCAAGGGCGGAGGGCGTCGATGTCCGGGGGAAACAGGTGGCCTACCTGATCGTGTTCGCTCCGGTGGCGATTGTCGCCACTATCCTGTTCACCGCCTTGGGAGAGCAGACGTGGGCGTGGCCGTGGATCCTGGCGATCCTGCCAGCCGCCCTCGGTGCGGGAGCGGGGGTCTCGATCATCATCTCCATCCGTGGAGTCGTGCCCGTTCCCGAGGAAGCACGACGAAGCGGCAATCTGATGGCTGCCGCTGATAACACCGGACAGACGTTCCTTGCCATGTTTCTCGTCGCAAGCGCGATGGTTCCCGCAGCCTCGATCGTATTCTCGGGGTATGCACTGGAGATCGCGCCGCTCGAATGGCTCGGCGTCCCGGTAGGGATTGCCACGGGAGGACTTGCTGCTTGGTTCGGTGGGCAGTTGGCAATCAGGGATCTCCAGACCAGCGGCCCGGAGTTGCTGAGCGTCCTTCGCTACGGTCGGCGGCGCTGAAGGGCGACCACCTTCATTGGGGAATCACCCCGGACAGGATCTGATCGACCAACGACCTTGTGGACGAGGCACAAGGTGTTGCAGCATCGTGCTTGTCTCCCCGCCCTACGGATATGATTGCGATACATGTATGTGCCCACCGTTCTCGCCGGTCCGTTCAAAGGAGCACCCGCTTGTCCGCTGCCACGACGCCATTCGAACAGCATGAAGTGATCGAGGGCCGGGAGGGTCTCGAACTGATTGGCCCCATCGTTCGCTTGCAGGTGCAGGTAAGGCCGCTGAAGTTCGGCAAGCGCCCCGCCAGCTGGTATGACCCTGCCGCAATCACCGTCGTCCCCTCACTGCGCATCGATACCGGTGGTGTGGTCGGCCTGGATCCCGATGCCGAGCACGTCCTGAACGATGTTCACCACCGAGATCATGCGCTCTCGCGATTTCGGGGCGAGAACGGGGTCTCGTTCGGATTTACCTCGCATTACCTACGTATGCAAGGGAGGTTCGGTCCGCACCTGACGCTGGGCGTCGCAGGCGAGAATATCATCATCGAAACGTCGCGAATCTATCGCGAGGACGAGCTCCACGACGGTGTCGTGGTGGTTGGGCCAGATGGCGACGTCTGCGTCGATCTGCTGGAAGTTGCCGCGCCGTGTGTCGAGTTCGCGAAGTTTTCGATGCGATATCCACCGGAACGCACCGCCGATCGGGGGATCACCGAGGCGCTGCAATTCCTGCATCAGGGCACGCGAGGATTCAACGGCACCTATCGCCAAACGTCCGATGCCCCATCGCTCATGCAAACCGGAGATCTCGTCTATCGACGACGCCAGTCCTGAATCGCACCCAGGCCGAAAGAGCGGACGCCGAACCATTCGTTCGGCGTCCGCTCCTTGCGTGAACGAGTGCATGTTGGGTAGGAGGCATAGGAGGTAGCGGAGCTGTCGTTATCCGCGTCGAGGCTGGCGCAAGCTCAATCCGCTCTGAGCCTTGCGTGGGAGATTGATCAGCGAATCAAGCTCAAACATCCCCGGCCCCGTCAGGACGAGGGCAAAGGCGGTGGCGCCGAGAAGCAGCACCAGTTCATACCCACCAGTGGGGCAAAGAAGCCGTCCCCATGTGCGTGATGAAGAAGGCACCTAGCATGTCGATGGCGAGGAGTGCGCCGACGATCGGAGTCAGAACGCCAAGGATAAGCGCCAGCCCTCCGATCAGCTCCAGAAAGGTGACGATCACGGCGGTGATATCAGGCAACGGCGCACCCATCGCATTGAAGCCGCCCTGCGTCGCCGAACGTCCGTTGTCGAACAATTTCTGGTATCCGTGCCGTGCATGAAAAACACGAGTCCGGTTACCACTCTCAAGACGAGGAGGCCATATCCCACCGTGGGAAGTTGCGCATCCTGACTCATGGGATTGCGTGAACTCTGGAACATGAATCGCCCTCCAAGGCTCATTCTCCAGGCATCACGATGACCACGGCCTGGCAAAGTGACCAGTCATTACGTGTTCTCGCAACATCCGAAGAATCGGTATCTGTGTCCGGAACATCGATGCATACGTCAGCCACGTATCGCGCAGGTGATGTTCGGAAAGTCACTGGGGATAGGGCAACTCACCATGCCTTGCAGCTACTTACGGGGTGCGTTGATATCCGGTGTCACCACCGAATGGCTCTGAAGCGGCAAGGTTTCCCTCGCCCGAAAAGAACTTCGAACCCGCACGTACTAAGCCTTGGCACCCGTACCGATCGAACGCTGCTTGCGAAGATCGGGTCGTGAGGCAATGTAGCGCCGGATCGCCTCGGGATAGAGATCGCACTCGGCATGGAACACACGACCGCCGAGCGTGACCGGATCGTCACCTGGAAGTACCGGCACTTCGGTTCGCAGCAAGGGCGGTCCCTCGTCGTAGCTGTCGGTCACCAGATGCACCGTAGCGCCGCTCATGGTGTCTCCATGGGCGAGTACGGCGGCGTGAACGCGTTCGCCGAAGAGGCCCTTGCCGACCGCGTAGTGAGCCGCTTCCGGGAGCAACGCGGGATGAATGTTCAAAATACGCCCCTCCCACCCGGGATGGACGAGAACCTGGCGAAGAAACCCCGCCATGACGATCAGATCCGGCGAGAACGGAGCAATGGTCGCGTAGATGGCGTCGCTGTATGACGAGACGGATGGATACGCCTTGCGCGCGACCGTGGCGACCGGGATCCCGGCATCGCGCGCCACGGACAACCCGCGCACGTCCGGCACGGAACTGACGACCGCCACGACATCGAGTGGAAGCTCCCCGCAAGCGATCACGCCGAGCAGGTTATGCAGCGTTCGTCCTGCCCCTGAGAGCAAGACTGCGACCCGCCATCGCGGTTCCCGCTGCTCGCACAAGACGTTGCCATTTACCACATCCGCTCTGCCTGAAGTCATGTTTTCCTCGAATTATCGATTGTCTTGGTGAGCCTGGCTGCTTCTGACACTGTCGTCGGTTCATTATCCGACATCTGCAACCAATAACCCGGTACAATAGATACAGCACGTCTCACAGGGAGGATGCCAAATCATGACTGACGGCCATCCTGTCGCCTGTGGATTGACGGAATCTGTCGAGGTTCAGACCCGGCAGGTTTTCGGAACAATCTTTTCGCGTCTGTGATCCGCGCCAGCGCCAACGAAACGGACAACGGTTTCACGCATTCGTTTTCCCGTAGCGACATCCGGATGGATGATTTCCGCCAACATGTCGCCTCCATGAACGACTGTCGCGAATAGCCCTTTTCCGACGTCGGACTCGCGATGTCCGCCGGAACCCCACCTCATCACCGATCAGATGTCTGGCGACCCGGAACCAACCCCCTTCTACGCGACATGATTGTCGCGTTCGTACCTGCAAGGATCGTTTGACGATTGTCTTGCACACGCAACGAAATGACACCTTCTCATGCCACCTACCCGAACCTCACACCCATCACGCCCATCGCGGGGTCCCTTCGAACGTCCGGAACGGCGCTCGCGTCCAAACCCCGGTGCGTTCCCGACGGATGCAGCTGCAGATACTCGACCGGAGCGATCAGGTCGGCCCGAAGGACCGGGCCGTCCAGCGCGCCCGGAACGACCAGAGCGCCCTCCTCGCGAGGAGGGTGACAAGCGGGGCAATCATCCGTCACCGCGTCGTCCTCTGGCATCCGATCGTGCGGTGCCGGATATGGATCCGATCACTGTTACCATCGACCGCATTGTCGGAGATGGCAAAGGGATCGGCTTCCTCGATGGCAAGACCGTCTTCGTCGGGCGCACCGCTCCGGGCGATGTCGTTCGCGCACGGGTCATGCGCAAGCAGGGCAAGGTGTATCACGCCGATATCCTGGAGATCGTGACACCGTCACCAATGAGAGTCGACCCGCGCGTTGCGGATTTCGATGCCAGCGGGGGACTCGATCTGCAGCATATCGCCTATGCCGATCAGTTGACGGTCAAGGCGGGCATCATCGAGGACAGCCTGCGGAGGATCGCGAAGCTCGATCCCATGCCTGAGGTTTCCGTTGCCGCGTCACCACAGGAGTGGGGATACCGATCTCGGGCCGAGTTCCATATCGATCGCGAGAACAAGGCAATCGGCTATTTCGCCGCGCAGAGTCACCGCGTCGTCGATGTCGAGGAGAGTCCGATCCTCACGCCGAACGTCCAGATGTTGCTGACCGCGCTTCGCGACGATGTCGAAGCGGGTCTGGTCCCCGCTGCCGCACGTGAATATCGCGCGGTCGAGGGCGACTTCGGCAGCGTGCTCGAGCCGACAGCTACTGTTCGATCGAAACTGGTGATGCGCACGATTGGCGACGAACTGTTCCGCTTCACCGCCGAGTGCTTCTTCCAGGCCAATCTGCCGGTTGCCCAGCAGCTCATGGAACGTGTCATCGAGATCGCCGACGTGGCGAAGGCCGAACCAGGTCTGGCCCTCGATCTCTATTGCGGAGTCGGGCTGTTCACTGTGCCGCTGGCGCGTCGTTTCAAGCGAACGGTCGGTGTCGAGAGCTCTCCGGAGGCGACCAAGTACGCCGAGGAAAACCTCGAGCACGCGCAGCAGTCGAAGGCTCGAATCGTGACATCGCCAGTCGAGCGATGGCTCGGTGGCGATCGTTCTCCCCTCGGCAAGGTTGCACTGGTGGTCTTCGATCCGCCGCGCCTCGGGGCTGGCGCCGAAGTGATCGACGCCATCGTGAAGATGAAACCGGCACACATCGCGGCAGTTTCCTGCGATCCAGCCACCTTCTCGCGCGATATCCGCGGCCTGATGGACGGAGGCTACGAACTGGTCGACGTCCGTGGCTACGACATGTTCCCGCAGACACATCACGTCGAACTCGTCGGACACCTGCGACGCATCGAGGTCTAGTGCCCGGTGACGGCGCAAGGTCCGGAACGATGCGATCAACTGCCAGGCATGCGGCATGCATTTTCGAAGAGACGCGGTCGCAAGCCAACAAGGACCGCATAAGCCTCATCGAATCGACCCATGGCTTGTGACCGCTCCGAGTGCATGATCGCGTTTTTCTCCACCCAGGTCAGGCCTGCCGTCCTGAGGTGAGGCAAAAGGTCGCTCATTCCATCAGTGGTTCCGACAAGCAGGACATGCATCTTCCGGTGATCATGGGCGAATCGATATCTGGCGGTGGGAAACGTCGAAACAGCGAATCGACGATTTCACGCGCAGCAGGACGGTGTGCCAGATTGACGCGGACACTGGGAGCAATCCAGTCCCGCACGACCTCCTGACCCATGTACACGCGTGCACATGCGTGTCCAGATCGTAGAATTGATGCGCAGGGGTTCCTCACCACCATCGATATCGTCGCGCCGATTGTCGCAACAAAAGGGATTCGAAGTGCACGCCGACATCGAAGCGATCGTGCAGGACCATTACGAGATGCACGACTTCTCCGGCGTTTGCCTCGTGAAACGGGGCGACGGCGTTCTCTTTCACGAGGCATACGGCCTCGCCCATCGCGGGTTCCAGATTCCAAACACGCTCTCGACGCGCTTCGACACCGCCTCGATCACCAAATTGTTCACTGCCGTTGCCATATGGCAGTTGATCGATCGCGGCCTGATCGGGCTCGACACTGCGGTCATGCCCTACCTTGAGATTGCTGAAACGGCCATTTCGGACGACGTGGCAATCTTTCACCTCTTGACGCACACGTCCGGAATCGCCGATGACGCCGACGAGGAGGCTGGCGAAGACTACGAGCTGTTGTTCGTCGACAAGCCCAACTACTCCGTCCGCGAGACCGGCGACTTTCTGCCTCAGTTCGCTTTCAAGCCTTCTCTGTTCGCGCCGGGCGAAGATGCGCGCTACAACAACTGCGCGTTCGTCCTGCTCGGACTCGTGATCGAGAAGGCAACCGGCGTTGATTACCGCACGTACGTGCAGCAGCAGGTGTTTGCCCGGGCAGGCATGACGGACTCGGAGTTCTGCGCGATGGACGGCATCAATCGCGATCTCGCGGAGGGGTACAAGGCGATCGAACAGGAGAATGGCTCAATCGTCTGGCGGAAGAACATCTATTCCTACCCGCCAATCGGTTCACCCGACGGGGGCGCGACAGTGACCGCACTCGATCTCGACCGCTTTGTGCGCTCGATCTTCTCGGGTGATCTGGTCACCGTCGCCAGTCGGGAGATGCTGCGGTCCCCTTGTATCCTGGTCGATGAAACCGATGGCATCCGGTCGATGAATGGCTTCGCATTCGCATTCAAGGTTGCATCGGATGGCGAGATCCTGGAGATCGGGAAGGACGGCCGGAACCCAGGGGTTGCCGCTCAGTTGATCTATTATCCCGCAACCGATACGTCGAGCATCGTTCTCGCTAACCAGGACTGCAATGTCTGGAGCATGCAGCAGGACCTGAAGTCGTTGCTGGCCAAAGATGAATCGGAGTGAGTGCATCCGAGCCGGTCAGCATCAGGCTGACGTTGCCCCTGCCGCCTGGCATCAACAATCAGTACGTGACGGTAGGGAAACGACGCGTGCTGAGCAAACCGTCGCAGTCGTTCAAGCGCGATGCTGGAAAACTGATCTCGGCGATGCGCGAGCAGGGTCAGCTTGCGCCCGACATCGAGCGGCGGCTGAAGGATTCGCTGATCGGCGTCTACTTGACGTTCTACTTCGAGACCCCAATGCGCCGGGATCTCGACGGCGGGCTCAAGATCGCGCTCGATGTATTGGCGACGAATCTGGGATTCGACGACCGGGCGGTGGTCGACCTGCATCTGACCAAACAGATCGACCCACGGCACCCCCGCCTGGAGATCGAACTCGAAACCATCCACGACTGGACGTTCGACCGGGAATATGTCTATCTCGGAGCTCCTGAGACCGACAAAGAGTAGGCCCAAACGATCGATCGCGCGCCTGTCTCCCGAGCACGACGCTTCCCTGCCTTGCCTACTCCCTACCCGCTTGATTCGGACTGTGGCTGACGCACCACGACCGAAGAATGCGCATGGTCTCGTCCCATCCCCTGGGCCCCTCATGTGATGTCAACCTGCAGTGCATCGGCCTGCGGAGTCCGTACCCTGCGTGCGACGTTCATTCCGACAGGCATTCTTCAGAACTCGAACCGTGGCGAGGACACGTCCAGCAATGCGATCTTCGAGCTTGCCGACCAGATGGCGTCCAGCTCGCTTTCGAGGGTCGTGAGGAGCCTGCTGATATCCTCGGACGCCGAATCGTGCATCGCCTCCGCGACGATAAGGACGTTGGTCGTCGCGTCCCGAATTGCCGACAGGCCACTCTGGCGATTGGTCCAGCGCCGGGCGTGCACGTGTGCGGCGTCGTCGACAAAGATGACCTCGTGAACGTTGGGAGATTCTGTTTCCCCCGAAAACGTCTCATATGTCTCGTCACCAGTGGCGTATCGAACCTCGAGATCACCTGCAATGCGGCTCACATCGAAGACGGCCACCGGAATCGCGAATGCGAGAGAAACCGCATTGCAGAGATCGATCAGCGGATGAATCTGTGGGAGGGCATGTTCCTTCCGGAAGCGTCGCAACAGCGATTCAGAGGCACAGCGATATTGCGTCGGCTTGAGGCTCATTTTCGAGAATGCATGCCGCCACGCCTGTATCTCAGGCATCTGTCCCTCGGAGGCATTGGCGAGTCTGGCCTCCGCCATCGCATTCAACCGCTCGATATGAGGCACGGCACTGACATCTCTGGACAGGCCATTGATCGCGAGTGCTCCAGGAACGAGTTCCGGGAAATCTGTCCAAATCTCACTCGAATGTTGAAAATACATGCCAACTCCAGTGTCATATGAATGTGATCGTCATTGGGACAGTCAAGCCGAGCCTGACCTGTGGAACTGCGATGATACGTGGTGACGTGCGATCTGACATCTCTGAACGCGCGACCATCTTCCAGTGACCCACTGCCTCCAGCTACCGGGAGCAGGCGTGGTACCCCTGTGTGGAGACAGCAGAACAATGATCTCTCGGCACGAGACACGGGCACCGCTGGCGATCCGAGCATCGAAACCTGCCACGCCTTGCATACGACTGATCGATCTGGTCTTGCTGCCGGGGCTTCGGAACGTGATGAAACCCGGTGGTGGAGAACGTCCCATTGAGGGAACCGGATGCGGATTTCGAGAGTGCTGCGGCATCGCTTCGGGTAGAATTGCACCAATGAATGCAGGTCCCACCCATCCTGCACCCCGAAGGTGACGAGTAGTTCCTCATCGGCCCAGTCGTCCACCGGGCGACGTGCACGCCCGCCCTCAGCCATGGAGTTCTGCCATCGTGTCGACACAAGACTCAGAAAAATCAAACCCGATATCCACGCCACCTGGTATCGATGCGACCGAAGGGCAGCCGGCTGGCGAGCCACCAATTGCGGAGACCGCGCAATTGCTGACCGCTGCGAAAAATGGGGGCACTGCCATCGATACCGTGGTCGTCCTCGATTTCGGATCACAATACAGCCAGCTCATCACCCGCCGGGTGCGCGAAGTGGGCGTCTATGGTGAACTGGTTCATCACGATGTGACGTGGGACACGGTATCGGCGCTCAATCCGAAGGCAGTCATCCTCTCCGGTGGACCGGCCAGCGTCTACGCTGAGGGCGCACCGAAACTTCCCGACTGGGTACTCGAGCAAAACTTGCCGGTGCTTGGTATCTGTTACGGCATGCAGTTGCTCGCCCACAACCTCGGGGGAGAGGTCGCGCCCGCCACCCGCCGAGAATATGGCCCGGCGACACTCGACGTCGATCACGCCGGAAGCGACAGTCCACTCTTCGCCGATCTCCCCGATCATCTCGATGTCTGGATGAGTCATGGCGATCACATCAACCGCGCACCCGAAGGTTTCGACGTCATCGCGACATCGGAGAACTCTCCGGTTGCCGCGATAGTGCGCGGTCACCTGGTCGGGATCCAGTTCCACCCCGAGGTCCAGCACACTCCCCGGGGAACCGATATCCTGCGCAACTTCCTGACGAAGATCGCGGGAATCACGCCGAGCTGGTCGCCGGAATCGTTCATCGACGCCTCGATTCGCGAGATTCAGGAGAAGGTCGGAAATGGCAAGGTCCTGCTCGGGTTGAGCGGTGGAGTCGATTCCTCGGTTGCGGCGGCGCTCCTTCACAAGGCAATCGGCGATCAACTGACACCGGTATTCGTCAACAATGGCCTGCTGCGACTCGGTGAGGCCGAGCTCGTGCAGGAGGTATTCACTCGTCACTTCGGGATGAAACTGGTCTATGTCGACGCCACGGAGCGCTTCCTGACGAAGCTCGCGGGCGTCACCGATCCCGAGGAAAAACGCAAGGTCATCGGAACGGAGTTCGTGCGCGTCTTCGAAGCGGAGGCCGAGAAGGCCGGACCGTTCGAATTTCTGGCACAGGGCACGCTCTATCCCGATGTCATCGAGAGCACCACCAAAGACACCAAGGCAGCTGCCAAGATAAAAACCCATCACAACGTCGGCGGGTTGCCGGAAGATATGAAGTTCAAGCTGGTCGAGCCACTGAAGTTCCTCTTCAAGGATGAAGTTCGCGCCGTGGGGCGCTCGCTCGGGTTGCCGGAGGTGATCGTCGAACGGCAGCCGTTCCCGGGGCCGGGACTCGCCGTGCGCACGATGAGCGACGTCAACGAGCCCGATCTCGACCTCTTGCGCCGGGCGGATGCCATTGTCCGGGAGGAGATCGAACAGGCAGGACTGGCGAAGGATGTCTGGCAGTATTTTGCGGTCTTGCTGCCGGTTCGCTCGACAGGAGTGATGGGAGATTATCGAACCTACGGACGCGTCTGCGCGGTTCGAGCGATCTCCAGCCAGGATGCGATGACGGCGGACTGGGCTCGCCTGCCCTACGATGTGCTGGCTCGCATGAGTAACAGGATCGTGAACGAGGTGAACGGCATCACGCGCGTTGTCTACGACATCTCGTCCAAGCCGCCCGCCACGATCGAATGGGAATAGGCTGACCGCGAAAGATTCACAAACAATGAACCACGAGTCTCGCCCGCCTTCCCCGGCCGCCCGCAGGGAGCCAATCCAGGGATTGTCTTCCCAGATCATCGCCGGTTTCGGCGCGGCTGCAGGATTCGGACTCGTCACCTGGTGGCAATCCGATGCTGTCGGAGCGACGATCATCATGGCCATCGCGGCATTCGTTGTGGCATTCGCCATCTCGCGCATCTCTCAATCCCGGAAGCACTGAACAGCAGCGGCGAATGCGAGGTCAATGCAACTCGACCGACGACCGGGATCAACTCCTGACTCACGACGTGCCGTGGAGGAGAACCGAATTCGTCATCGAGCCGTCCCGGAAGTCGCATGGATAGTCCGGTCAACTGGCGTCAATGCCCCGGTTGCCGGATATACCAGCGGGGTATATCCCCTCGATCAGCGAGGCAGGCGGGACACCGTCCACCAGCTTCCGGGTGCTCAGCTCACTACCGCCGATAGCTTCCCACTCCTACCCTCGATGATCTGCATCGCCTCGCCACACCACCGCATCTTCTTACTTCTTACTTCGATTGCTTTGAGTCGATAACGGTTTCTTTCTGTCTCGATTGCTGGACGGCACACAAAGTGACCCCCCAGGCCAGCACCTGAGGGGTCACTCCGTTCGTTGACGATTGGATACACGGTGCAGCTAGCTCGACGGGTAGACAGCCATGGACATTCCGTCCAGAACCTTCCACATGCCGACGAAGGTGTCCCATGAATAGAAGTTGTAGTTGCCATGTGCCGGGTCCGAAACGTAGACCCCATCGTTGTCGTATCCGTAGGCGACCACCACATGCATGCCGGACGCGACGCTGTAACTTCCATCGTCGCTCAGGCCCTGACGGGTATCGCCCCACAGGCCAATCCAGACTATCACGGGATGCCCCGCATCGAGTTCGTTCTTCAGCTGAGTAGTGTCACCTTCGCCGTAGAAGATATCCGTTGCAAAACCGTAGGCATTGACGGTCGGGGCGAGCGCCTCCGGGTAGATGCCGTAATCGTCGGTATTGCCCCACCAGCCATCGATATTGCCACGATATCCAGCGTGCGGATTCTTGGCGATCGGGATGCTGGAAATCAGCACATCTTCGGGGATTGCGTTACCAAAGGTGGCAGTCGCAATATGAACGGAGGCGTATTCGCAACTCAGGTTGCGAGACTGTGCATAGGTCGGCACACCTGGTACCACAACATCGGCGGCATGCGTCGAGGTAGCTACCCGCGCGGATGTCAGCACACCGGCGCCATCTCGGGATGGAGGAATAGCGAGTTGCTGCCCGACGGCGATGCTTGTGAGATCCGTGATCCCGTTGAAATCTGCAATCGCTTGGGCATCGAGACCATACGCCGCGGCGATTTCATCCAGGGTTTCACCTGACTGCACGGCGTGGACAGTAGCGATCCACGGACTCGTGCCTTCCCTGGATGCTGCCATAGCTGCAGCATCCGACGGACTCTGGCCTGGCTCCGGAATCACGATGACCTGCCCAGCCGTCAGCGTGTCACCGTTCGGCATGTAACTCGACGCAGCAATCGCCTGCGGATCGACGCCAAACGTCGCAGCGAGAGATTCAAGCGTATCGCCGTCCTGCACTTCGTATCGATACTGGCCAGCAAAGCTTGTGCCAACCGCGCCAAGCATGAGCACGAGCGCGGCGAGTGACGCCAGCACCATGCGTCGTGGCGCGCGTGTTCGCGGAAATCGCATAGACCAATTCGTCCCCTTTGAAAGCTTCTTCCGTTCAGCCAATAGCGTCATCTCCCCTCCTGTCTCCCCCGACAGTCTCAAGTTTCCCCAACGAAAGCGTCGATACGATGGTCTCTTTTGAGGATGCAACGACTCGTAATGCGTATCTGTGCACCGCCCGATCGCCACCGGCTGACGGGACGTGACCTGCAAGCGTGATGCCTCGGAACGATCCTTCACCGGCTGGAGACGGACCTTCCCCGTTTGGCGATAGTTTCGCTCAGCGTACATGCCGATAATGCCACCACCATAATACGTTCGAGCAACGCCAATCGGTTTCTCTCGCTCACGTTTTGACCTTGCATCAGGCTGATGCCGCTGAGGGACGCGACGTGCTTCAGACCAGATACCTCGCCGACCGTGAACATCCAGCATCGTTTCACCGGGAGACAGTACCACGCAGCCGTTGGTTTCGTCCCCTACCTGGCGAACCTGCCGATCGCACCAGCCATCCACGGACAATCCAGTTCGAGTACGGTTTTCCATCGTCATGCTGAATCCCCTCCGCCCCCAAGCAAGCAGCGGGGTGACGCGCCTGGGTACCGTACTTCCGATTGCCGAGACCTACGTATCACTACGAAACATGTGTACGTACACTCAGCAGACTACCCAATTCGTGCCTCGTTGACAACCCCAGTTGGCAAATGGTCCCCCCTGCATCCGCATCGTTTCTCAAACAAGGCAAGGATTTCTCGTTCCACCGCGTTACCAACAACGTCGAAGAGGGTTGCACGGCTTCGACCATCCCCCTATGATGAATAGACCAGTCAACTTGACGCGGACCATTCGAGGTCTTGTCCTGTCCGACCTCGAATCAGCACAGGGAGCGGCCTTGGCCCACACAAACGCCATAGCAATGCACCAGGATACAGAATCCTCGACCGGCGAATCGCATTGCCATGTCGCGTATTCCTTGATCTCCCTGCCCGACCAGCATCCGCTCTACGGTTTTCCACTGACCGTTGCGCTGATCGACCCCCCTATTAACGCCTGATCGTCCGGATTCCCACCGGTTCGATGCAGGCCTCCCGCACTGTTCCACAAGTTTGCCCAGGCACCTGTGGACTCGGCGGACGCACGAAGATGTGCTCTTGTCCCGCCCCTTCGCCACCTGATGAAGCCATCTTCAACCATTCTCACAAACAAGGGAGGCCATCGTGGCAACTGACATCTCTGCCGCAACCGAGGCATCGACGATCAACCGTACAAAAGACGACGTTCTCGAGGCCGAAGTCGAGGCCGCCGCCGAGATCGAAGCGGCGATCGAGATTGCGGCCCTCTCCGTTGAACCGGCTGGCACACGCTACGCAAAGCGAACCGACACCTACGGCAGTTCCATCTGGACCGATATCTTCGATCTCTTTCGTCAGCACGACGATCCGATCTACTTCGGTGACGGTTCGCCCTCCAGGGAAGCGATCCCAATCGATGGCCTGCGCGAAAGTTCACGCATCGCGTGGGAATCGGCGCTCGACATTCTCAACTACGGTGATTCGCGCGGCTTCCAGGAGCTTCGTGACCTGATCGCCGCACGGATGGGGGCGCTCGGCGCATCTGTCTCTCCGGAAAGCGTCCTTGTGACGGCTGGCAGTACTCAGGGAATCGATCTGGCGTGCAAGATCCTGCTCGATCCGGGCGACGTGGTGATCGTCGAACGGCCGACGTTCCTCGGCGCCCTGGAAACCTTCTCGTCGTATGAGGCACGCGTCGTGGGCGTGCCCGTCGACGCGGAAGGCATGGACATCGATGCGCTGGAAGCCGTGCTGAAAGCGGAACCGACCGCGAAGTTCATCTACACCATCCCGACCTTCCAGAACCCAACCGGTACGACGATGACGATTGAGCGGCGGTACCGCATGATTGCGCTCGCACGGCAGTACGGAGTCGAGATCGTCGAAGACGACCCGTATGTCGAACTTCGATACGACGGCGAGCATGTTCCCTCCCTTAGAACGCTCGACGACCAGGTGATCTATCTGGGCACATTCTCGAAGACGATCGCACCGGGAATCCGCACGGGTTGGGCGGTGGCACCGCCGGAAACCTATCGGAGGATGGTTGCCGCCCGGGAAATCGCCGATATCAGTAACGACCGTATTACCCAGCGCACGGTGTATCACACAGCCGTCAATGACCTGGACACCAGCATCGAGCGAGCACGCACGATCTATCGGACCAATCGCGACACGATGCTGGCTGCACTCAAGGAGTTCATGCCGGAAGAGGTCAACTGGTCCAAGCCTGCCGGCGGTTTCTTCATATGGATGACGCTGCCAGAAACGTTCGACGTGAACACATTCGCCACACAGGCTGCGTCGTTCGGGACCGTCGTCTTCCCCGGAGACTGGTTCTACCATGACCGGGCCGTCACGAATACGATCCGGCTGAGCTTCTCCTCCGTCGCCGAGGATCGCATTCGGGAAGGCATTCGTCGTTTGGCAGACGCCATTCGCTCGGGCAGCTCCAGACAGGAGTAAAAAGGCAGCAGACGAGGCCGGATTCTTGCGCGAATCCGGTCTCGTGCATGGTGTGCTACCTTTCCATGAGCGTCTCGTTCAGACGCCGGGCAGCCAGCGCTGTCGCTCTCGCCGGAACGGACTCCGGCAATGCCCGTGTGGATCCGGAAGGATGGCGGTCGAGTCGCCGCAACCCTTCGAGGTCCTGACCGATCTGCTTATCAAGGTGGCATCGCGCCGCGATTCGATAGAAGATCAAGAGCGAAACATCTACCAATGCCGGACTGGTTGCATCTTAACGATCTGAGCTTCGACCGCCTTCCGCTCGGTCCATTCGATACTCGCCTGTGGTGGCTATTGATTTTTCTGACCGTTGCGCTGGTTTTCACGATTCAGGCGATCGAAACCGCGATCGAAGGCGCATGGCCCAATCAGCGTCGAGTCAGCCGGCTCGTTCCGCGCGCGCGCTGGGTGCAGGCATCCTGGGGATTTATTGCGGTCTTCGTCCTTGCCGGTGCGCTGCTCGCTATCGGATGCGTCGCAATCCTCATCTGGCGGAATCCTCCTCACCCGGAAGGGCTCGCCCTCGGTGGGCTCCTGGTCGGGATCGGATGGGTCCTGTTCCTGCTGTTCAGTCTGAATGTGTTTCGACTTGGACAACTGATGGAAACGCTGGGATTGATCGGACCGATTGCGGTGCTTGTTCTTCTGGTTGTGGGGGCTGTCCTGCTCTTCACCGCGTTTCAGGAAATGGTCCCGTCGTTGCAGACGGTGCGTGACGGTATCGAAAACGGATTGCGGGACATTCTTCCCTTCATCTAGGGGAACGGGGGACCGAGCGATCGCTTCAGGGCATCCGGTCCGATTCGCGCCTGTTGTCGGACACAGTCAGTTGATGGTTTCCGACACCGAGCGATCGACACTGGGCGGGGATGTCCCTGGTTCCGTCTCACCAGGGTGCGAGTCCAGTTGCCGTGAGCAAGAAACTTGTGAGCACCTCGGTATGGTGCGCCACATGAACCTTTACACAAGCATCTGTGGCCTGCGGCAGGCTGCAGACCGGTGTGCCGCGATGAGAAGGAGCGTGGGTCAATGGCCGGTACATCATCCGAAAATGAACCACCCCCGGCTCATTCGTCCGATACGTCGGCTGAACCAGCGAGATTTGCTCCCTTGCGCCCACCGGTCGTTCGTCGAACCGCACGCACACGCCCTGTCTCCGGACCTGCCCCCCGCTCGAAGACACCGCGACAGACTGCCGAAGGTGGAGGTGTCAGATCCCAGAAGATCGATACTTTCGACCTCCAGGAGCCCCACCAGCATGTGATCGAATCCCATACGCTCGGAGGGTTGTTCGCCACGGCGGATTCATCCGATCTGGCCACGATCGACTTCCCATCTCCCGTCATCAGCAACGGGCGTCATCTCAAGCGCACGTCCGACCGCGCGGTGGCAATCCCCGAGCCCTCCGTTCTTGCTGATCCAGCTTTCCGAACACTTTGGCTTTCCCGGCTGATCGCGCAGACCGCGCAGGGAGCATTGCTGTACGCGCTGCTCATCATGGTCGTCGATCTCTCGAATCGTTCCCTTTACAACTCGCTGTTCGTCATCTGCTCCAACATCCCATCGATCGTTTTCGGTCTTGCCGCCGGGGTCGTGGCCGATACCATCTCTCGCAAGGCGCTGCTCATTACCCTGAACGGATTTCGATTCATCTTCATGCTCTTCCTGGTCGGAAGCCAGGCATCGCTGGCAGGCGTATTCGCGGCGACACTCGGGATCTGGATCATCCACCAGTTCTATTCGCCAGCGGAATCCTCCATGCTGGCCGAGATCGTGCCGCCGTCGCGGTACATGTCGGCCCAGGCCATGTTCAACCTTGCGCTGACGATTTCGCAGGCGGTCGGACTCGTTGTCGCAGCGCCCATCCTGCTCAAGATCGGTGGACCGAAGCTCGTGTTCGCGATGGCCGGCGCCTTGTTCCTGGTTGCCGGTGCCCTGACGGCCCTTCTGCCAGCCGCCCGCGAGCGTCGGGGCGCGTTCACAAGGCGGCAACGGCGATCACTGCGGGATTCGCTCGGAGACGGCTGGCGATTCATCCGCGGTGATCGCCCAACATTCGAGGCGATCATCGACGATGTCCTCGTCAGCGTTGGCATGAGTTCGCTGATCGTGATCATGCCGTTCTATCTGGAACGGGTACTCCGGACATCAAAGGAGAATACCGTCTTCGTCTTCGCGCCTGCCGCGCTCGGGCTCGTCCTCGGTCTGCGGTTCGCGCCGAGGCTTGGCCGGGTGATCGGCGAACAGGCGAGTGCAATTGTGGGCCTTGTGCTCTTCTCCCTCTGCGTCGGTGCACTGGGCTTCGTCACGGTTACCTACAATTTCCTGAACGACATGCTCCGCCTGCCGCTGGACGACGTCACGAA
>JAABUS010003673.1_pt1 | contig 24205 bp, 20 predicted proteins | sample 5560161 | NCBI WGS metagenome assembly JAABUS01 (sample SAMN10711885, study PRJNA513376) | rock metagenome | isolation source: Antarctica rocks | place: Antarctica: Victoria Land, Trio Nunatak nord | collected 2016-01-04
GGAGAGTTTGGCGAAGGTTTGGGCAGGGAAGGAGAGTGTGTGTGAGGTGCTTGAGGGAGCGGCGGGGTGGATTGCCATTGTTGGAAGGGAGGCAAAGGTTGGGGGGGAGGAATATTGAGAGGACGGAGGGTTCTGATGCAGTGCTGGGTTGGGACAATGTTGCTGTCAGATAGCAAGAAAGTATAGCTTTAGCAGATGGAGGATTGCTAGATTAAGATACCTAGAGAGCTCCGTCAGAGCTGGATGTAGCAATATGTACCGTCACAAAACGAACCGCGTCCTTCAGGTGAAATCCAGAGCAGCAGATACAGGAGGGCTCTCTGAGAGGACAGTCTCCCACTTGAATGCTGAAGATCAGTGAAGACTCAGCCATTTACAGCATTGACCGAGGGTAAGGTGCAATGCTGCGTTCTCAAGTGATTGTCTTGAGGAAAGAGGTTTCACGCTCAGCACTGTTTGACACAGCTTCTACAAACCTATGACAACCCTAGAAGTAGGATAGAGAAACAATTTCGCTCTCTTCCCATATTTCCTGGCCAAGTCCGATATATATTTTCCATCTCCGAGTTTGAGTACAAAGTGGGCCATGGAGACCCTCGAGGAAATCAAGTGGGATGTTGCACTTTTAGGCACTGGACTTTCTCAATCACTCTTGGCACTGTAAGGGCTCTCAACCGCAAAGACCTGGAGCTCTTCTGATTGACAAAGCTCGAGGAAGAGCGCTCTCACGCTCTGGCAAAAATGTTCTCCACGTTGATAGGAACGACTACTACGGCGGTGCAGAGGCTGCTCTTAGCCTTCAAGAGGTCGAAGCATGGGTAGAGACAGTCAATGACGGTATGGGGCCCGCATGAATCAACATGGTCAACGCTCAAAGCCCACAGCATCGCGACCTTCGGCTTTCAGGAACGCAACTCTGACAAAGGCCAGCGGCGATGATGGCACATCTGCTCTCGGCTTTTCGAGAGCCTACAGCTTTTCGCTATGTCCCCAGCTAATCTACACACGGTCGAATTTACTCCCGACTTTGGTATCATCGAAAGTCCATGCGCAGCTTGAGTTCCTTGCTGTGGGTAGCTGGTGGATATTCAGCAATGACGCCGGTGGTAGCCGTGAAGAAGTGCAGCTGGACAAGCTGCGAAGAATACCGGGAGGTCGTGAAGACATCTTCAGCGACAAGAGCATTGATCTCCGCTCTTCCAGGTCATTGATGAAATTCCTGAAAATCGCTGCGGATGCCGAAACGCACGATACCATCTTAGAAGAATGGGGCTCGAGGCCATTCCCAGACTACCTCAACGCCCAGTTCAATATTGTGCCAGCATTACAGGCCCCGTTGTTGGCCCTGACGTCTTCTCCCAGCACTCCAGCTATGACACTCACATCGTTCGCACTCCCACGCATACATCGACATCTGACGTCTATCGGGCTCTTTGGTCCTGGATTTGGTGCAGTGCTACCGAAATGGGGCGGCCTGGCTGAGATTGCTCAAGTGGCCTGTCGAGCTGGTGCTGTTGGCGGTGGCGTTTACGTGCTGAACAAGGGCATCGAGAGCGTCGAAGACGATGATACACCCCTGGGACTAGGTGAGGAGGCTTCAAAGGCTGAGGAGCAAGGCCCGCTCAAGATCAAGCTTCAAAATGGCGAAGAGCTCAATGCACACTGGCTGGTGGGCTCTAGCGAAGACATTCAAGCCCTCACAGAGCAACCACCGACGCAGCTCGAAACATCGCAGACCTCTCACAGCATCACGATCGCCTCCTCGCCCCTATCCTCTCTCTTCCATTCGGCAGCAGAAGGCGCCCCACCGCCAGCGGCAACAGTCGTTGTCTTCCCTTCCGGGTCTCTATCCTTTGATAGCCCCAGCGCCGCAGCAGATATACCGCCAGTCTACCTGATAATTCACTCGAGCGATACTGGCGACTGCCCAAGTGGTCAATGTGAGTCTCCCCCTTCATGACAATCACCCACCTTACATGATGACACCAAAACAACGAATACTTATCTACATTGTCTGCAAACCTACATTGAAGATATCATACCTCTGACAGTCTGATCCACACACGCCACACTCTTACCCTACAACATAATAACTACCTTACTCGTCCTGACAGAAGAGGCCGTACTGACGATCCTCCCTACTCTCTTTAGGCATCATCTACGCCCAAACCTCCCTTGCCCAGCCTCACGCCGCTACTCTCCTCACCCACGCCACAAACACCCTGCTCGCCTCCGTTTCCACGCCAGCTACTGAAGCCGAGCCAACCATCCTCTGGACCCTGCATTACACCCGCCTTCACCAGCTCCCCCCCTCATCATCCGAAAGCTCAGGCACCCAACCTTTCTCCATCCCCAAAGTCTCACACATCTTAACTCTCCCATCCCCGCCCTCAGGCCTCGCACTCGATAACTCAGTCCTCCGAAGCGTAAGGGAGGTGTGGGCGAGAATCAATGGTGGGGATGATGGGAAATTCATGCTGTTCGAGGAAAGAGAGGGTGTCGGAGACGAGGACGAGAACGAAGAAGATCTCCCCATATCACCCAGCGATAGGGATGATCTGGGCGAACAGAACGAAGGTGCTGCACGAGCATAATGAGCTGTAGCTAGCAACATGCTGACATACACAAACGACGCTTAGCCACCTTGCTGCATAGCAGCTTTGTAAGTTTACTCTACTAATCCTAGAGATCCTCGAACATCTCAAACTCCCCTGCAATAGCATACATACTTACATCGACCGTCACAACCCGAAGTCTTGTCGTCTGCCCCCTCCCTCCCGCTTCAAAGCCACCTGTACCCCTGAGTCCATCACTCAAACGCGCATCTTGCCATCCCACAGCACCCCCTCCAAGCTCCTCTCCATCACCGTCCAAATCCCTGCCCCTACCCACATCCCCCATCCCGCATCCCACCTTCCAGCCGATACCCACATCCCACGCCCCATATCAGCAAATCAGCGCACATTCCCTCTGCAGCCATGGCAAGAACGCAAACGCCTCGAAAGGACTGAATTGAACCCCAGTTGAAGCCCCACCGGATAGCCCTCTTCCACTGCGCTCCTACCCGAACCACAAAAAAGACTTTCAGCAAAAAACAGACATTGAAGCTACCTATCTGCATCACATCAGTGCCACTTCTTTGAAAGTTCAATGACTGGGAATGAGGGTCGTGTGTGTGTGATGCCCTTCTTTGCGTTGGATACTACTGCTGCTGTTGCTTGGGAATGGCATTGGGGAGGTTGGGGTGGGCGTAAGGTGAATGCGTGGAAGAGAAACCCTCTTTTGGGAATCTGGGGTTCGGGGGGTCCAGTGTATCGTTGATGCGTGGATGCGTGGATGCGTTTTCCTTTGTCTTTCACCAAAGAGGTAAAGGATACACCATATGTTGCCTACTTGCATCGAATGGTTAAAGTATCTAGACTTGAAATCATTCGAAAATCTGTATATTGCGTCCATGGCTAGCAGACGCATCTGTCCTCTCGAGAAGTGCACACATGAGATCCAAACTCCACCAAATCTCCACGTTTCCATATCCATCACCATACCACCATACCACCATACCAACATACCACCATCGCCGACACACCCAAGATCCCACTAACCACAAGCAGTCAGTCTCCAATCTTCCCACTAGCCAACCCAATCTCCAGAACCCATTGCCCTCCCACCTAAGCAATCCTATTGAAATAAGGATCCACCCTCTCCGCCTCCTCCCCCGTCCCACAGCCCCAAGCCCGCTCTCCCCTCGGCACGCCCCATAGCAAATCCCCCACCCTCCGACCGGTGCTCTGGCCCCTATGCTTCTCCGGCAAGTAGCTCTCCAACGGCGCTGCCTTCCTCTCCACAAATGGTCTCTGCTTCGTCTCCTGACTAGCGCTCGGAGTGCCCGTCTGCTGCTTGATCATATAAATGCCTTGCTCCGCTGCCCCGGCAACAACTTCCTGCCAGGTCGGTTCTTTGCCAGCGTCAATGGTCTCGCGGAGCCAGTTGAGGTCGTGCACGGCGACGACGCGCAGGTCAGTGGCGGCTATGTCTTCCACGGCGTGCTCGCGGAACCAGACGCAGACATCGTCTCGGATGACGCATTCGACGCAGGTGTCTGCGGCGTTGGTGATGAGGTCGTCGGTGGGGTCGATATGGAAGATGGCGTTGTACTGGTTGGAGTTGGCCAGTCTGGTGTAGAGGACGTTTTTGAGGATGAGATTTGGAGTGGGTTCGCCGGGCCATTGCCATGAAATCTCCTTGGGGATGACGGGCCGAATCGAGATTGAAGGGTCCAGGTTTGGGCCTTTCGCCTGTGCAGCACGCACTTGCCCGAGCATACGCGCCGCGTGTGACGTCTCGATCGGCGGTGGCCGCGGTAGTAATAGCGGTGTATGGTCTGGGAAAAGGCCAGATATCGGGGAAAGGTCTGGAGTAACATCGTTGGCTTTCATATTCGAGATATCCTTGAGACGTCTACCTGATACGGAGATAACCTCTCTGGTGCTGTCACCGTGAGTAATGCTGGCCCGTAGGGCAGGACTCCCTCGACGCCGTGGCGACATGGGCTCGGAAGTGTGAAGGCCGATTGTAGGTCGCTGGTTTTCCTCCTGCTCCACATTTTCGTCGCTTGGTTCGAGGACCTTAAGCCTGATTTGAAGGTGAAACTCACCCAGAGCAGCAACTCTGAATTTTTGATCAATAGCCTCCTTGCTTGACACTGTCCATCGACCTTTCTGGTCTTTGGATAGAGTCTTGCGGAACTCAGCCCACTGTTCGCGAAATTTCTCTTCCACGGCCTGCTTCGCTTCTGCGACTTTCTCTTGAAGGCCACGAATGATATCTTGATCTTGTATACATTGGGCCATAGCGCCAAGGATTGTATTCACACGGTCGTCAAAATTCGGGAGCAGCTTGGTATCGTCCTCTTTTTCCTTTTGCTTTTCAGCATTGAAGCGTGCTTCCAAAGCCTTGGCCGTTAGCTCAGCGCGCATTGCACGAAGAGCAGGTCCCGTGATTTCTCGCCCTATAGCCAATCTACTCGTGTTTGTCAATCGACCGTCGGCGTCTCTAGGGAACGCCTCATGGCTTTGCATCCACAGGGCGTGGCATCTCGCTTCCATGTTCTCCTTCACTTTTGGGACGGCTTTTTCGAACTCACGACGAGCGTCCAGATCTTTCAGCCCGTCGCCAATCTCAGCTGCAAATGCCTTCACAGAGTTGTCGAACTTAAGACCCCGGAATAATTCGAACTCTAGAGACTGCAGTTCTCGATCGCTCGCCGACAACGCATCTGGTGATGATTCGGGAGCATCATCTTCATTTTCCTTGAGCGTAGCCTTCAGTTTCACCTCTTCCTTATCGATCTCGGCCAGACGCCTCACTTGCGCCTTGGTGTTGTCGTCCAGCTCCTCAAACTTGGCCGATCCCAACCCCAAGGATCCTTCACAGTAGCCTTCTACAACATCGGGGGCTAAAGTGTTGAGAATAGTCGCTCGATCATGGCTTCCGTACTCCTTGCGTATTGCTGTCTTGGCGACGTGGAGAAGTTTCTGCAAGTCCCGAATCTGTGGGTCGCTCATCATTCCTTCATTCTTCTTATGCTCTTCGACCTGACTTGGCTCGTTCTCTTTCTCCACATTGCTGCCGTTCTCTAAGATGTAGCCGCAATCTGTCATTACTTCCAGCATCACCTTCTGGTGCGTTCTTGGTGAAATTGAGGGGCCTGGTTCTTCAATTGGTCGATCTAAGGCCCAGTCCTGGATGTCTTTTCGCTGGTCATGATATTCAGCATCTGAAGTATGCTCTAGATCCTTGGCCGGCTCCTGCTTTGCCTTGTCCTGCCTGTCCTCTGTCACGACAGGACCTTTAGGATTTAGCAACAAGGGGGTATAGAACTTTTCCTTCTGGGCGTAATACTCATCGACTAGCTCACCCATAGGAGGGGACTTTGGATTGGTTGGTTCTTGGGGAACCTCCGGTGCCAAGTCGCGCATTTTGTCTTTAGCTCTAGCACTTGACGATGATGCTTTTCCATCAACTTGGTCAGGCTTTTCTGCTGTGAGTAAGTTTTTCAGCGCAACTTTAGACTTGTTCGCCGGCGCTTCGGTATCAACGTCCCACGGCCTCTCTACCTGATGCTTGCTCGGTGTCGATCCGGCATTGTCCGGGCCGGCGACCTCATCTGATGCAGCTATCGCTTCATGCTGATCATTGGCTTTCTTAGCCTTACCTTTTGACTTCTTGGACTTTTTCTTCTTCTTTTTCGGCGGGCCGGTAGGAGTTGCGGGATCAGATGGCAGCGCCTGCTGAGCTTCGTCTGGCTCGGACCCAGCTGCGCTATCAAGGTGTTCTTCTTTTGGTGTTAGGGATTCTTGGGGATCCGTCAGAGACTTGCCAGCTTCGCTGCTGTCTTGCTCCTTTGTTAGCTTAATTGACTCTGAAGCAGAAAGAGAATCGACAGCTGTCTCGGCTGCGAGGCCAGCACTAGGAGCCGCCTGCGAATCAGACTTTAAGCTTAGAGACTGATCCCTTGAGTGGGTCCCCTGACGCTTCTTCTGCTTCTTCTTGTGTGTCATGACCGCCGTCACTGCACCAGCTGAGGCACCAACCGCGACTCGAAGGCCAGGATCCTGGCTGTCGTCCACATCATGGAGAGATTCTAGGCTTGTTTGTAGCTTCTGTGAGTGGTATGGTGTCGGGGGCTCTTCGGTAGGTGCTGCAAATTCGGAGCCTACCCCCGTGTCAGCCGTTATGATTATCACTGTGAATACGGCGAACTTACCCTTTTCACCACTTGACGAATCACCGCTCTCTGTTCCCTTCATTCCCGTAGACTGTGACGTTTGTGCTTTAGTCGGAGAGCTCTCGGGTGTGACGTCGATCTTCCCTATAGCAGCATTTGATTCTACAATACTTGTTTTCCCTGACTGTTCGATGGCTGAGTCCGGTTCACCAACTGCATGCTCCGCATGCTCTACGATTCTAAAACAAGATTTACTGTCAGCAGAGACAACAGCCATGTGTGGCCGCTCTTACAGCTGTTTGGCCTCTTGCTTCGCTGCAGGACCGGATGCTATAGCAGACTCCCTCGAATGTGAAGGCTTCTCCGCATCATCCGAAGTCGGTTTAATGGCAGTCCGATCCACATCCGCGTCAACGTTCTCCAGGCATTTCTGAACTTCTCGAAGTCGTTGTTCGTCCCAATAGCGTTGGTGAATCTTTGATATATCAGGTACAGCTGGTATCACCTCTAGGGCGATCTTCTTTGGTGGTTGGCTACTTGTTCGAGATGGGTAGTTGACCTGTAACTTCTCGGTTCGGCGGGTGGCCTTCTCGATCGCAAATTGTTTCATAATGCTAGGACTCAAATTTCCACGCGAAAGGTTTAGAAGGAGTTCAGCTTCCTCTTCCTTCTCTGCCCGACGTTGATCGCTAATGGAGTTCATCTGCGGGGCCTCCTGAAGTTTAGTCTCCGCATCCGACCCTTCTGACGGCGCGAGCGTCGTTGCCTTAGTCGAAAATTGACCGAAAGCTGGCGTCGGTGCAGGGTCCTGCGACGAACCACTATCACCTCGGGCCATCTCCTGAGACACCACATGTTCGGTAGTAATCATATCTGCAGCAGTTGCTTCTTTGTCTGTTTCCAAACGATCCTTGGACGAGACTGAGACTTTTGGCTCGGTGGCATTCGTGGAAACATTAAGATTGACTTGTCCGCCTTGCCTACGGTTCTTGTTCTTTTTTTTCTTCGGCGGTCGCTTTCGGTCAACAGGAGGCACGGCTGCCGCTTGCTGAGGTCCCGGAATTTCTGCAGCAGCCGCGGCTATCTCGATCTTCGCAGCTGCCTCTCTGTCCACTTCCTCTGGGATTTGCGACTGGGTGACACCTTGTCGTCCTGCCTCCGAAGTAGGCTGTGATTTCGGTTTCTTCTTAGACTTCTTGTTGGTACGGTGATTTGCGCCTTGCGAAGCACCCTCTTGTGCAGTGAATTGACTAGGTCCAATGTCTGGGTCTGCACCTGTGGCCTGCGCTAGCCCACCAGGCACAGCTGTGATGACATCGACAATGCTCTCGAGGCGTGCCATAGGCGGTCGAGGTGCCATTGGCGGAGCATCTTGATGTTCTCCTCTTGTCGCACCTGGCTGAGCTCCGACGCCGCTAGTCGCCTCGTGAACCGAGATCTTTTCCTCAAATGGCTGATCATCCAAGCCGTCTCCGAGTTCAGTTCGCAGAACAGTCTTGTCGGTTGCTGTGCTATGGGGAGAATGACGGTCGTCGAAGCTCGGAGGAGGTTTGCCACGCTGGTGCTCTGTGTCCGATATTTGGACAGGATTGATTGAGCTGTCAACTTTGTTTGAACCTTGCGACAGTTCCATTGTTCCGAGAGATCGGGTTGTGTCTGTACGTAGAGGAAGTATTTCACCGCTAGCAATCTGTTGAGGTGGGTGCTGCAGTGCGGTATCTATGGTGAGTCGAGGTCGCCTACTATGCTCAGCATCCGCTTCTGTTCCATGGTTCGGAAGTTCAGAGGCTAAGTCAACCGGAGTATTCTCCTCCGGGATCGGGGTCCGAGGACGTTGATGAAGACTGGCAACCTGGTTAGGGATGGTGTTGCCAGAGTAGTTAAAGAGCGGCGGGCTTGGAGGCTCTGCGCCTAGCTGTCTGCCACTGGGCAAATGTGTTGGAGGCTGATTCCAGTAGCTCACACTGTGCTGAGTGTCCGCGCGGATACGTGTTTGAAAACCCTCGTCTCGTAACCAAACATTGTAGTGGGCGTAGCTTATCCGCAGTTGCCGGCCACCAAGCTGCGGAAATTCTCTCCGATCTAGCATCTCTTTGGCGGCGGCGGCTTGATCGTCATTGTGAAACCTGAGCATCATCAGCAGGAGCAGAGAAGTAAAGAAAGACCTCATACCTAACGAATGTATAATATGCATTCAGGCCAGGCCCTTTACCGGGAGATTTCCTCATAGGACTCATTTCATAGCCCCCGAGAGGGCCAAAGATAGATACAAGAGCTTGAGTTGTATCATGCTCAGACAGATTCCCTACCCAAAGTTTGTCTCCCACGAACTGCGGTGAATTGCCAGAAGAGCTACACCCTTTTCTACGGCGCTGAGGGGACTGGGGACCATCACGAGAAGCTCCTGACCCTCGTCTCTCCTTTCCGACATACTTTTGATCGGACTGCCCGGACTGACTCGTGACAGAGTACAGTCGTTGGTTACCAACACTGGACACACCTGCTAACATAGCATAGTTCTGCAGCTGGTGTGGCTGCACTTGTGGACCGTAGTAGATTGGTTGAGGTGGTGGATGACCGTACGCGGGCGATGGTCGATAAAACTGGGATTGTAGGGGAAGCATCGGTATTGCTGGGTTTGCAGTTCGAGTGTTATAATCTGGTTGCTGAGGCGGAATCTGCATTCGCCACTGGAGCCCAATTGGTGCGTTGTTCACCTGTCCTGGAAAACCTCCTGTGTTTGGGCTGGCCTTCACGGGTTGTACAGTAGGAGTCTGTCCATTACCAATGTATGGCACCGACATCTGCGCAGCTGGAGCGGGCCGATGGGTTTGGGGCTGTTCCGTGATTGTGTCCGTTGAAGTGGTTTTGATGTTCGGGACAGGCAATCCTCGTATCAGTGGCGAGAAAGACTGCTGTTCCGGAATGACGGGCAAAACTGGCATAGCACTGTATGAAGGAATGGATGCTTCCTGTGCTTCCTGTCGCTCAAGCACGCGAGCATCGTTGGAGACAGGCATAGGGACAGGTGCTCTCCTAGGTCGAGGTTGCGGCGGTAAAGGAAACTGCACACGGTGCGACAGCTGTACCGCCAGCTGAGATGGGATTCGAGAATGTATTTGCGACGAAGGGTTTCCATCCAGAGTTCGGGTCACGATAGTTCGAGGGCTGGAACCTGTAAGTTTAGATGATATATCTTCATTGACCTGATCAGACACCCATTGCTCCGGATCACTGTGGAAGTTGCCACGATTTGGCAGATGAGTATTGGTCGGTGGGCCTACGAGCAATCAACAGGGTCAGTACCAATCAACTTTCGTTCTGTTGCTTGATGTCACGTACCTTTCGCCACATGAAGGTCTCTCAGACCCCAGATCCGCTTCAAAGCTTCTCCTAACCACTCTTCATCATGAGCCTCCAGATCTTCGACATTGAAAACCTGGTGGATCGTGGATTCGTGTGTTATACTCCAAAATACATCCTCGTTCTTATCTCTCCAAACCTCAACGAACTTCGCAAGATCACTCTTACGGCACAGATTCTCCGTGCCGATCTGGTAGATGACCAAAGCCAAATAAGGCAGTCCATGGTCGGAGACGTCATAGGCATCGAAGTACTGATGAACCTCCGCTGCTGAGCCTGGCTCATCTGGTGCGATGTCCTTGCACTTGTCAGGAAAGTCTTTGCGAAGCCTCGTTACGAATGCATCGCGAGCATCTCGGTCTCCAAGGTCACCTCTGATGATGGCCCGTGAGCGTATGGCAGGAGCTGGTCGAGGGGGATATTTTCCGCCGTTGGTGGAGAAATAAGCCATCTTAGAGGCCAAGGAGTCCATGATTAAGGGATATCGAAGCGGAAGCAATGATATATGGATTGTTAAAGATGTGGCTTGCCGATTGAAGGACTGTGTTATGGAAGCTACGAGGAGGCTCTCATCACTGCTGCGTTGACACAAGATTGGCCAGGCGCGAGCTGCGAGCTAAGAAGTCTGTGGAGCTTGGAGCAATCGGTGCTAGACAAAGCAGAGGCAAATGGAAGGAGCTAAGAGTAACAACACACCAAGAACACCTCTTCCAAGCTGCCACGTCCTCAGTGGAGTTAGTAAGAACGATGTTGGAGGTCAACCTGGCAATTTTGGGTACTCCAGGTGTTGTGTGAAGGCACAGGACTCCACTATGGACCTCGTCATTATCAGTCACGTGATGACTATAAAAATCAACAAGGATGCTCTAGGATATTGCGCTCTGGCCATTCCAGTCACTTGGAAATCGCTGTAGGGTTTGCAAAGACATGCACTGACTGCCTTGTCGACTCTTTATCATCTCTTTCATAAAACTGTCAGCTTGGGATGCATGCCCGAAATCGGAAAACACCATATAGTCGGGCAGATGTCAATCATGTAATGGACCTCTTGTCTTTACATCAAATAATGAAACAGCTACTGAAGCACATTGCACATATGTGCAAAGATCAGATCTTGCAGACAAATGAGACTTGTAATGGATTGTCAAGCAGGCTTGTGCCGGTGTGGTCCTATTCTTTCACCCCGCATAGGTTAGCCACAGACTCTTGTCACTCTCAATTGTATAAACATCTGCCGGGCTCTTCACTTGTGAGCTCTTGCATAGGGTAGCCACTGCTACGCAGTACCCAACGGCTTTGTCTGGATAAGGTTAGAATGACGGTAGCTTCGGTTGCAGCATCAGAACATTCACTGCAGGCTTCAATTCATCACCCGAAGCAAGTATCGTCCCTTCACTTCCATCTTCGACATATCATACGGAGTCTGTTTCCTTGGACGATTGCGCAATCATCTTCATGAGCTCAGACTCGTCGTCTCCAATGACTAGGTTGGGTGAGCACGCAGAAACAAAGGTAAAGGGGCCCATAATTACCAGCCCTTCCACTGTTCCAATCCACTGTCTAGAAGAAATCTTAGCCTCTAGGTACACCTCGAGAGCCCCGCTGATGGAGAGACTTACCACGGGCACCTTGAACCTTCGCGCGTCTTCCTTCAGCTTCCGCATAGCATCTTGAGCATCTCTTGCCCCATCAACCAATTGACTGGCTCTCCGCTCTCCAATGTATTCCAAGATTGTCCTGACTTGGTCGCCCGTGGGAGGCTCCTCAGTGACGTTGAGCTCGAAGTCCGTCCGTTGAAGCTTATTTTGGGATGTGTGATCTGTAGCTTGGTCTTCCGTAGCCGTCTCAGACGCGTGGGCCGAGATTTGCTTGAGTTTTGTAAGGACACGGAGGGAGGCTGGGACAGATGGTCGATGGAAGAGGGTTATCACATCGAGTGTTTTATGCTAGGTTCATGAGAACATGCGGTCAGCGCTTCTTGCGAGTAGTGGCTGGGGATGGGTAAAAATCGTACAAAGCGAAACATGGTGACTTGTGCACTCACAGCAAGCCGCGGCGCCCTTTTCTGTCGCTACGGTGGTCTGAACATTCGAAACGTTGAGCTGATGTAGAGAGTGCACTGTATAACGAGGGGTGGAGAAGCGCCGGCCGATCAAATCTCCGGCGGTGCCGCTCGGGGAAAATACTCTTCCAAGGATGAACAGCAGAGAGTTTTGGGCGTTCACATTTAGCATAGATGAATACTCGTTGCTGGCTCAGGCAGTATTGTCTCACCTATGAGTCTACTTCTATTCCTGCTTTAAAGTCATGCTTCATTCGTCTCAGAAGCAACCTCGACTGCTTCGGCTGCCCAGCAACCAACATTCCCGAGATGAAAGCTTGCTCAGTATCCAGTGTAGAAGTCCCCATTGTCCACCTGGGCGCTTTCGACACCCACCGTTCTAGCCTAAAAACACTATCTACAAGTTGGCGAGCACGGCTTCGGCGCCAGACACCTATCCGAGCGTGTCAGCATAAACTCCGTAAGAGTGCTTTTGCTACTGCGGTCACTCACCGTAACATCTCCTCCCGGTTCGTTCTCGGCATAGGTGACCTTGCCATGGTCGATGATCATGGCGTATCTGTTCGTCCGCTCTCCTCTCGTCCAACCGATCTTCTTCGAGAAGCTGGCGTCGGCATCTGTCATGAAAAGCTGGCAGTAGACCTTCGTTAGAGATGTGAAACCAGCTTCTACGGTGTCAACCCACAATGTCATCCCCTTTCACGTTGTTTGCTTTGGCCCATGCACTCATGACCCTGTTCTCCACGTAAGTACGGCTCCTTGATCAGACAGGAAGTTGAGATAGGTCTCCAATCGAGTCATGCACGAACGTTCTCTGAAAGTTCGTTCGAACAAGGGATTGGCAATTCATAAGCAGCAGGAGACGTACCAGGCATCATTGAAAGCAATCACGATAACGAGGTCGACGCCCTTCGACTTGATCTTGGACAGGTTCTCAATGTAAGGGGGCAAATGGCGGACAGAACACCCAGGCGTGAAGGCACCTTTTTACAGCAGGCAAGTCAGGTAGCGAACATCGCTATGAGATCGGAAATGTCGACTGACCAGGTACGGCAAAGAGCACGACTTTCTTGTCAGCAAACTCCTTGCTCGCGTCATACGTCTGAGGAACTCCGCAAGATGTAATGTCTCCCTTGTCGTCAGTGTAAGGGATCCAGCTGATGCGAGGAAAGTAATAGGTCAGTCCACTGACCAACCTTACACTTAGTGAGGAACATACGTGAATTGGACGCCTCCAGGGAAGGAATCTCCTGATTTTAAGCCCGACATAGTCGAAGATCTGTTGGTTCGCTTCTCTGTAGAGGTATTGAATTAGATGTCCAGAAATTGGAATGGTGAAGTAAAATATGGAAGTTGCAGTTGAGGAAATGGATTGTTCGAATGGTGAATATCTATCTCCGAAATCGCCGGTGGGGCACTTCGAGGTCCCCACGACACCAGAAATCAGACATTAAACCTCTCGACTGGCTACTTTACTCTTTCTGCTTGTAATAAATCTCACATATTCGATGTTCAGCTACTTTATGTACTCCGTTCATTACCATTCGCGCTTGTATGATAATCCCAGACTACTTGAATGCTCACCAGTCTAATCTCAGCAGAAGACATATCCACAAGGATAACATTGTGTTTCCACGAGCCAATCTCAATCCATTTTCGTACATAGAGCCATCGATCTTCTTCTAAATTGACTGCCGACTCTCATATCAGCTACCCAACATTGTGTATATCCGCTGTCGTGAGATCCTATCACATAATTCGCCGACCTCCGCATGTGGTACGAAGGAATGATTTGACGGTTCTACGACTTGCCGCCACGGCGGTCTTGGAATGGAATGCTCAAATTTCAGGTCACAATACGTCGTTCTCAAGGACCGAATGGACCAGATTCTGCTAATATGAGTGCTTGAGTTGAAGTGTTGCCAGTCGTCGCAATTGTTGCATTGAATATGATGTTGGGATCTACTGGAGCTGTGGGATCGTCTTGTTATAGACATATAACTGATCCTGAAAGCCCATAGTATTGAGATTGCGTCACCGCAGCTAGATGGAGATGAAGGCCTCGGAATGTAGCAGGTGCTGAATCCGCGAGGGGGATATCGCGTGCAAGCTTGCGATAGTGAATACTTGCCAGTAAAAGCGAGAGAGGACGGGCTGAAAAAATGATGAGCTATTGATAAAGCGGTGGGTGGGGCTGGGAGGCAGCACGTCTATAAGGGAAGCAAGACTTGGGGAACTGGATCAAAGCAGACGAGGTCCGAAGTAGCCTTCGTTTTTGGTAAGAGGATATGGGAGCGGCGCAACATCGAGAAGAAAGCCGGGAGGAGATTGCTGCGCTGTTGCCTCGTCCTCACAGGCTGGCGCGAAGTAGTTTCTAAGGTGAATAATGTACAAGATTTTCCTGATAGATCTTACATTCCAGAGGTCAAAGTGCCCCAAGCAAGCAAATCCCGTAAAAGCTCACAAGTAGATACGTTTAGGGGGCTGTTGTGGAAGCTTCTTCGCACGTACCATCCTGCTGTGGAACCACAAGCTACAGACGGGATGGAGCACAGCGCCCCTAGGTTCGCCTCTTGCGCCTCTCCAGGTTGGCTGTTATATGCAGCAAATACGATTGAGGTCCTACTCTATGTTCCAACGATTTCCATCGTTGAGTAATTAGCCACTGAATGCCGTAGTGAGGTGCTTTTATCTTCTTCATTCCCCCAGTTCCGTAGCGCCAGCTAGCTATCGACAATCAGAATGCGTCCAGACCGTACCATATAGTACCCATTCGCCATCCGGGCCTTGCTTTCGTTTGGGCCAATCATCTCAATTCATTTTCGCAGCAAACTCTGCGCACTGTGTAATCACAGATGAACCCACCTTTTCAATGCTCGCTTTTCACAAATCATGATTCTCTCAAACGCCAGATCACGCACAGGGGGGTATAAGATCGCACAACATTCTCCGAGCACCTACAGCCTGTCCTAGGCCTGGTAGGACCGCATATGTACGCCATTCCGAAGGATAATGTATGTAATCGAATAATCAAGGTCGAACCCATTTGTTATTGGCTTCCAGGACTGGCACCACCACCGTGGCACCCTCGCTCGTGCCGCTTCATGTTACTCCTAACGCTGAAGGCCTTTTCACAGCCGGGATGCGGGCATTTGAAAGGTTTCTCGCCGGTATGTGAGTGGCTGTGAATCTTCAAACTAGATGGGCGAGAAAATGCTTTATTACAGGCCTGACAAACGTATCGATCCTGCGATTGCGCGGCGAAGCCCCCAGAGGAGGCGGGCGAGATGTAGTGATGATGCTGATGCTGCCAAGGGTTGCTGGGATCCATTGGCGCTCCGTCAGGTGGCGCAGACATTGAAGGCGCAATACTTGGTGGGATATTCGGAGGAGGAAAGGAGGTAGGTAAAGGTCGCTGGTAATACAACCCTGCCGGTGGCACTGGGTGATGCGCAGGCGACGGATAAGTGTAGGACTGCATCCCCGTTGGCGATGGTGGGTATGGAGAATTCTGGTAAGGCGATTGTGAGGTGGGTGGAGGAACACCCGGTCCCGGATGTGATGATGGCTGAAACTGCCGTTGCTGATGAGACTCCATGCTGTGGATAGAGCCACCGAAGTAAGGAGCTGCTGACGTAGAAGAGTGGGATGAAGACGCAGAAGGTGACTGAGCCAGGCGGTCGCTAAACTCTGGTCTTACGGGCGGCGTCGATGTGGAGATGGTGGCAATGCCTAGGGCTGCTTGACCGAGAGCGTGCCCTTGCACATCTAGGGCTAAAGATTCATGATCTTGCTGTTGCAGTTGCTTCTCCGTCTCTGCTGATACTGCAAGGACAATAAGCTTGTGCTCGGGAATTATCCCTCCTGTTACAGCTTACTTGGCTGCTCATTCTCCGGAATATCAGGGTCTGGCATGTCTATCAAACTTTGAATAGAGGGTAGGCGGTTGAAACAGGGATCCTCGACTGAAGGCGAAGGTGATGGGTGGGTCGCGTGGGTGTACAGATGCGGTTGGCTTGTGTATGGATTCGGGGTCAAAACTGTTGCCATATTCCGCTCATGGGAAGGAGCTGTTCGGTTTCTTGATGTGAGGGGGCGATGAAACTGGGGAGTCGCTTGCTGATGTGAATGAGAATGTGAATTCCGATGTTCGTTGTGTATAATACTCGACAGATTCATAACTTCGGTAGACGGATAATTAGTCAGATATTCAGGCCACTCGAATAAAGCAGTCGCGGGATACTCCAAGATCCATCTACACATGCCAGATCAAACAAATACGAAAACCAAGGGATCGTGACGAATAAAGCACAGCAGACGCAGCGCGATCGACGCGTAGGAGAAAGCATGCTCACAAGATCCCAAGCATCGAGGTCAGATATCCCGGAGGACAGCCGTTGAAGTGTCGAAGCGAGGTTGGGGTCTTTCCTCTTCAATCCAAGACCTCAATTGAGGTGCTAGAAGGAGTCGGCAGGCAGATCTAAAGCAGGAACCTTGGGCCGATCGCCATGGTGGGCCGGTGGCAGCTGGACGACAACGGACGGGCTCTGGATCATCAAACGATGCCGGGTTGTAGATTTACAGAACGCCCCTTGGTTCGCTGGTGGATATGGCTCGGCCGGCGGCGCTAGGACCACTGGAAGTGTTCCTCAAACCAACGTCACAGACAGCCACGGCCTAGGAACTGATGGTGTGACGATTCTCTCACGGTGGGAAGAGGTACACAAGTACCGTGCGTGTACTCCTACTGTACCAGCTACTTCGGCCCCGCCAGAGCCTGACCAGAAGTGGCCACTCCACGTCACAGCGAGCACAAGCTCCGCACGAATGTGCTCGGTTAAAGTGGAGTTTGTATGTCAGGATCCAAAGGCCAGGAGAAGGATGCGGGAGAGGGCCAGCTAAAGCAGATATGACATCGATCCTCGTCTAGCTGCTCATCATATCACCGCATGGGCTGTCACTCAGGGGCGCGCTTTAAATCACTTGTGGTGATCGGTGAGACGGCTGCCTAGTGCCTACGGAACACTCCCTACAACAGATGTTGCTCCCGCTTAGGCGAGGAATGAGAGTCGGATTCTGTTGAATCTCACCACGCTTCCCTCGGAGCAGAGCGCACGCCGAGCATTCCGATTTCGTGCGTACAGGGCGGATCAAGCATCGACATTCGCAGAGACTTCACCATACTTCCGGGGATGGCGAAAAGAGAACAACCTGGTCTTTCCCAGAGCGTTATGCCAGGGATCGAAAGAGCACGAATCTTCCGAGTGGACAACTAATGTTGGACAGTCACATTGACCTCTGCGATGCTTGAAGCTCTCCTTCCGAATGGGGGATCGGCCATGCAAGCGTTTTGGGCGTGGGATGCATAGCTTACGCTACGAATCCCCGACTGGTCCAAATAATATACGATTTCCACGCCTATTTCAGTTCGGCTAATCACAAATTTCCAGAAAAACCATCACCTCCGCTACCAGAAGGCAGCCTCTACCGAATCATACCTGACCAGTGACGGGGAAAATCTCGAAGTCGCACGCCCAGGAGGTGCGGCTTTGCATATCCCACGCGTGTGGCAACTCCGCTTATTCACGTCTCGAAAACCCTTCAATAATGTGAAATGTAATTTCGCCGTTTCAAGCCGTATGTCGACAAAGCTCCTTCCCTGCACGTGCACATGGCTGGGCAGATCAGCACTGCCGCTTTGGTGTCGCGACCGGCTGGATGTTCGACTAGTTCAGTCGATCAGCCGTACGGATATCAAATTGGGGAACGGTCGGTGGTCCATCGGGCGACGAGATGTCCATAGTCTTCCCTTGTGGGAGTTCTTCAAGACTAGAAGTACGGAGTACAGGCCGATCGACGTTGTCCTTTGTCCCCAAAACCGGGGTGTGGGATCTTCCAACTAGCAGCTGGTGGGTGGTTTGGGTGATCATCCGCTAGGCTTGCCACGCATGAGGCCAGAGGGAAGCCACCACATCTGCAGTCTACTGCCGGCCGAGGCTCACGACCAGGATCAGGGGCTGAGATAGCCGGCATCTTTCTGTGTTGCTGCAGATCTCACGATGCGTCTTCCTCAACCTTACGCGCTCGCTAGCTCCACCCATCGAAGCCTCACGAACAGATTACCACTAGCTAGGCACTCCTAGCACGAGCGGCGGCTGTAATAATACACGGCGGTATGCTTGATCTGAAGCATTACAGCTGTCTTTAGTCGGCCCTTTTCTTTCACCACAATCTATTTGCATGTTTCTGTCGAGAGACTGCACATGGGATGATCGGCGGCACTATCATTTCTAAGTTCCCCTAATTCACTACGAGGAGAGGCGGGCGATCGGCCCTCGGAACACATGCAATACGAAGTAGAGCAGAACAAACCACTGCGATTAGAAGTATTGGTGAGCTGACGTACTTCCATTGGTATAACAGACAGTAGTACCTCAAGAATTACTTCGTATCCACGGGATTAAATGTTAAATCTGACAGGGTTTATTAAGGTGAGAGCCGGGCAAAATAATCCCTGTCAATTAACCCCCAAACACGAAGTAGGGCTCGCTTGAGCTTTATAGTCCAATAAAGTGGAACGGAATTCAAGATACTAGACCTCCACGCCAACCTCAACCCCCGAATCACAGTATAGAGTAATTTCTCTTACCTGCCGCCATTGAACGTCCGACGAGCAATCCAGCGAGCGCAGATGGTTGCTAAGACATCCAGCATACGTACATGAATCCTTAGTGGGACATCGAGATAACAGAATACCCACATACAGACAGTCGGAAGCAGTAAAGACACCCACGGTCAGGATAGGTCAAATGTTCTCCAAGTCGAAAAGCTACAGCTACGCCGCACCTGGGAGTAAACGGCCATCGAGTGTGGCCAGCCTCACTAGTCTTGCGTGCAGAGACTGATGATGCATCAGCACTTGGCAGGCATAGCGATCCGAAATCCAATGCTGCAGAAGTCCTACAGCAGGTCCGATCCTTCGGGCGTATCTTTATGAGCATACCTTTGGCCGAATATTAGAGGTGCTCGAGGGAACGTGTTCTGTCACGTTATCCCCACGCCTCGAGGTCATGACATAGAGGTTGGAAGACACACATCTCCGTACATGGAGTTCCGGCGAATAGACCGAATGAAGCTGCTAATGTCGGAGCAAGGAGTGTAGCAAGCACAAAGGATCAGCAACAGCACTGACGGCGCTCAAGCTTCAAGCAGGAGCTTTGACGTTCTCACACATGGCCCTACTATCAACGGTTTGGAAGCGGAAGAGATTATGCAAGGCACAGCCTAATGTACTCTGTCATCTGCAGCCTGCAGCAGGGTTGTTAGCTCGCTACTTCACTTACACCTTGTTACCACATGTTTGGCAAAGTGTCTGGCCTCTTTTCATGACTTCACCGAACATTTCCGTCTACTCGGTCTTCACCTGTTGTGCCAAGACCGTGCAGCTGTCGCTATCTATGCCTCAAGCAAAACTTACCGCAATGAGTTCAACGCACGGCCTCAATGACAAGCTCTCTTACTCCGGTACACGTCTCTTTTCTAACACGCTTTGACGCACAGCTTGGGCGTTTTGCGCTACCGGCCTATCATCATCGAGGCTGCTGCCCTGGCGCGCACTGGCTGAGGTTGCCTAGAACCGCAGGCTTCGCCCACCACCTACCTTCTAGTTGTGAGGCGCCCAAGAAAGAGGGGTCGCCTGCAGGTATGACAGATTGGGTCGGAAATATAACACTTCCTCCGCGTTACTGCTTTTGAAAGCTAGCACGTGAACAGTCCGCCCTTCGTCGGTCTCCGCCTTGACCTCCCCTGCTGTCTCTAGCCATGATCTTTGGCCTCTGCTGCATCCGCTATCCCATCGAAAGTTTTGTGCTTGGACGTGTCAAATTTCCGGTTGTAGGACAATAGTTGATGAGGTCGCTTCGCGTCGCTCGTAAACCTTTTGGGAGTTCTTGCCCGGCTGTTGGAAGACCACGAATGTTCTCGTCCTGCTCTGGGTTCTAATATCCCAGGTACGGAGCTGAAAGCGTCCTACCGCCTTTCAAAGGCGATCGCCAACCTCGTTGCGACTCTATCCGGCGAACCTTAGATGCCACATAGGCATGGACAACGGTGCGCACAGACTCAGGTCGAGATTTGAATCTTTTGCATTAGAGGTCTACTATTCTAAGGTACAGAATCTGCTACAGATAGCTTCCCCCAAACGTTCGCCAGTAGGACAGTGGGCTCTGGCGCCATATATCTAGGTGACAGTAAGATGATAGTGTGCGCGACTTTCTCTATTTTCTTCTCGTACTGGAACATCATTTTGACCATCGCGTACAATCTGGTTTAATTTGCAATTGTTTATTTAATTCTACATGGGTGGAATTTACACATTGAGGAATCTCTCGGCTCCAAGCCACCAATGCAGCCAGAAAATCAACCTGCAGCCTACTAAAGTACGCTGGGATGCTGGTATCTTACTATTCGGCAGTAACGCACCCACTCCAGCCCTAAGGGCGCTTGTCTGAGCACCGGCAGATGCCAAGCGAGCGCCGATATACGCAAGCTGTGGCGCTACTCCCCCAGAAATGAATTAGTGACTTTCTGAGTCTCCTCAAAATCATGACATTCTCTACGCTGCACAACACCGACGTTCGATCGACAAACCCAACACAAAGGGCACGAGTGGTGAGGGTACTCTCGGACCTTGGTTATCCAGTGTGGGCAACACGTGAGTTCGCTGCCTGCTCGTCTCCAGATCCTCACTGAGGACCCGAGCCTTCTCAATAGTCCCCTGTTAAATATTTACACATGCAGTACTCCTGCGACGAATATCCACCGAGTTCGTGCGGTACTGATCCAGAGTGCTGAGGCAGTACTGCGTACCTAAAAGGTCGCGACCCCATTCTACATGAGCATGCTGAAGGCCTCAAAGTGCTTGATGGTTCTGCGGACCAAGCAGCAGTAATCAAAGCAATTTTCTGCGTGCAACAGCGCTTTTCCTTCCCCCTTGTCAGAGCATGTTCAACGCACCGGTGCTGTCGTTCGCAATCTTACTAAATCTGCATCTCACTCTTGGTTTTGTGGTAGGACAATCAACGCACAAATGGTCTTATTGAATTCCTTCTTTTGTTGTTCCCTCTCAGCTCTCTCACCACGTCAGGTCTATCATTCAACGGCTTATGGCTGTAGCATTGCATCATCCTTGCTCAGTTACTACATCGTGATCTGCACTCCAGGCGTGCGCAGCAATGGGTGCTCATTTGCTCGAAAAGACCTTGACGCAAGCACTCTATCGACGCCTGGGATCGGACTTTTGTGGGCTCTCTAGCGTGGCAAGGTTGAGGTAAGAATGTTGTAAAGCATACGCAGTCCAGTCACATCAAGATCTTACAAACAGATCATTTGAGACGTAAGGGTGCAATGCCACCCCAGGTACGCCCACGATTCTTTCACCGTTTTGTGCCTTCTCCTCGTCGCTTACTCCATGCCTCTTCCTATACTCATAAAACACTTGGTCCTCCTCCACCTCTCCGCCCCAATCTCCCTCCCATCGCACACCCATCAGCCCCCTCTCCCTCCCTCACAGCACCACCATCCCATTTACCAGCACCCGTGCCCTTCCTCACCTCACCCACAAACCCAAACCCTTCTCTCCCCCCTCCTACAAATCCTGCTCAAGTAAAAACAACACCCCAACGCTTTCCCTCTTCCCCTCCGAATCCCTATTGGTGAATCAATCCATCAACTCCCCGTCTTCACGTTCTTCCGTAAACTGCGCAAGCACCATCTCGTGCCAGCGCATGGGATATAATCCTCCTTCCCCCCTATATCCCATTCCTTAGCTCCCCTCTCGAAGCCCATCATCCAAGCCCCCAACGCTCCTCGGGTCGTTGGGATGGATCAAGGAAGACGTACTTGGCTGTGCCCTGCGCCTGTCTGTCCTAAGCTCCTAGACGAGTCCTTTACCCACCCCGAAAATCTGATGCTGAAGTGGTGCCTGATACACAAGCGAAGTCGAAGCTCTACCATCGAGTTTGCGAGCAAGACCCCTTCTACATGCCTAACCCTCTCTTTTCTTCTCAGTGCTTTGTATGATATCTAAATGGGCGGTCGGTATTCGACCACGGTATTGCATACAGAGGGTAACAACAACGGGAAAACTGGCCCAAGAACCCCGAATGGAGGGATAGATATCTGCTATCTCCACGACACTCCATCACTAGCTTCAGAGATAGGACAAGGCCCATCCATTCGTAGCCTGAGAGCGGAGGTGTTACGTAGATGCACGATGAGAGATTTTCCGAGAGGAGACATCGCTCGGACATCCGTCCAGAGATCATCCATCCCCAGGGGTCGGAGGACAAGACCATATACAAACGGATTATATTGCGAGCATCTCCCGAACAAGAAATCACTCTCATCCAATAATGCCTCCTCTCGACCACGTCTCCCCTCCGAAACCCCAAGTATCGGTACCCGGACCACCCCTCTCCCATTCCAATTCCCATCCCCAAATATCCTTACCACGTCGATCTCCCCCATGACGCCACTGCAACCATTCCATCCCCCAGCTGTATCAAAAGAACATCCACATTGGGAAACCACGACCTACCAACACCGTAGCAGAGCCGCGAGTTTCTGTCCCCCATGCCATCGTTGTCATCAGGAGCAGGAATCGAACGCTTCTAACATGCTGAACTACCACCAGCAACGAGGCTTAGGGTAACAAGTCCCGCGTCCTAGCCCAGGCCCGGGAATCGGATTCCAGGGGCGTAAAGTACCCGCTGGCAGATCACTGCGATGCAGCAGTGGTTTCTGGTTGCTGGTTTCGCGTTTGTATCTGTATGTGGAGCTTCGAGTCTGCGTTGGGATCAAGGCTCGGGGGGGGGGTTGCTTCTTTTGTTTTTCTGAGATCGTAGCTAGGTTTTTTGCTTGCTGGACTTGGATCGCATAGTAAGAGCTGCTGGTATGCTGCTGGACGCAAATCAGTTTCGCGATTTGTACTGCCGTGGCTTAGGAATCATGTGTTGCCCTATTGCAAATCACTGGACCTTCGAGGCTTGAGCAGCCAATGAACGCGATAGACAGCCTAAAAGAGATGGACCGGTGTGCCCTCTTAATTAGGAGTAATCCGCTAAGCTATGAAGGCTTGCTCTTCTCGTAAGAAAGAGAACAGTTGAAAGGTAGCTAGCTGCGTCGAGCCTACTGCTATTCCTGCAGCATGCAAGATAGGTCTTCCACGCTCTTGAATCCTACGGTTTGAGGAGAGGATTGCAGGGTCACCGAGTATCGTCTTGAGCGACGCGATGCCTGGGAGGCTGATGCGAATCGTACGCTTTCAGTACCTTGGCGGTAAGTGCTGCTGTCGTGCGTATAGTGACGACTTCAGGTTGACAAGCGCTGTGCCAGAATCGTCGCTTGCGTTGGTTCAGATAACGAAGGATGGAAAGAGGGATGAGTGGAGATAGCAGGTGATCTGTATGCTGGTTAGGCATGCATGTTCGTGAATGGAACCGAAGAACTCTGATATGTGCGAATGAGCTGTCAAGGGTCAAACAGAAGAAAATCTGCGTATACACAGGAATATGGTTATGGAGCTGAAAGAGAACCAGTACCCACGTCCGTTCTACGACGGGCAATCCTTCGTATGCCATGTCTTTTGACCCAGAGATATCGTATCGAACCACCAGGTGTATTGAATGCAGCGCCATCACAGATGCTGCAGCAGTCTCAGACTGCATCCCTCTCCTTCCAAGCCGTGTCCTCGCCAGCTCTTCCTCACCTTCCCACAGGTAGTGTAGGCCCCACTCCATCCGCAAACTCTCCTCTTCCCCGTCCTCGATCATCAATGCCCTCTCCGCTGGCTCATTCCTTCACCTTTTCCCCAGCCGTAGCCCCGTCTGCCTCCCTCTTGGCCGTTTCCTCTCCGAGTATCTTGCTGGCTGCCATGAACCTAGACAGCACGAATTAGCCTCTGATCTTCCTATTGTGCTTGCCCTTCCCCCTCCCTCCTCCCCCATTTCCCCCTCGCCCCGTTCTTCCTGCCCTCCCTCCACCCCCCACCTTCC
>JAABUS010003674.1_pt1 | contig 24197 bp, 21 predicted proteins | sample 5560161 | NCBI WGS metagenome assembly JAABUS01 (sample SAMN10711885, study PRJNA513376) | rock metagenome | isolation source: Antarctica rocks | place: Antarctica: Victoria Land, Trio Nunatak nord | collected 2016-01-04
GTGGATTGTCGAACCGACGCGCTTGCTGACAGCGGACGAGATCGCCGAACGCGTCTGCGCGTGTTTCGGGTGTGAGCATGAAGCACCTCTGTCTCTCCCACAAGAGGTCGCCTGATTATACACTAGGGAGCCGTCGCGATCTGGAAGACGTTATTCGAGAGGTCGCCTGCCTTGACGCCGACATCCTTGTTCGCCAGGTTCGACTGGTTGAGGAAGACAAGCACGTACGCGCCCTTCTTGTCGGGGTAGAAGATGCCCGCGTCGTGGAGGATGCCGGGCGTGCCGCTCGCCGGGGGGAACTGCCCCGTCATGTGGACAATCGTCGGGCGCGGCGTGAGACCACCGCCGAGGAAGTCCCACTCCTGTTTGGTCTGCTGCCCGATAGCGTTGACGAGCGCGGTGGAGACCGAGCGGTTGAAGATGTTGCCGCGCGCCAGTTGCAGAAAGAAGCCGCCGAGGTCGGACGCGGTCGTCTCGTTCTCGATTCCCGCCTTGCGCGCGGCATCGTCCCCGAGGCGGCGACGGAGCGCGGTATGGGAGAGACTGAGACCCTTGATCGTCCCATTAATCGCGTCGAACCCGAGGCGAGTGATGAGGATGTTCGCGGCGGTGTTGTCGCTCTCCGTCGTGATGAGGTCGATGCACTCCTTCACCGTCGCCGAGCCGCCCTGGCGGTTGCGGAGCACGCCCGTCCCGCCGACGATGTCGTCCTGCTGGATTGGCAACCGGTCGTCCAGTCTCAGTGCGCCTCTGTCCACCTGCCGGAACGCCTCCGTGATGATGAAGAGGTCGATCAGCGCGGCGGCAGGGTAGACGCGCTCCGGGTCCACGGACGCGCTCGTGGCGGACGCAATATCGACGTAGTAGACGCTGCTGCCGGGTGGGAGATTGGTCAAGGCGCCCTGCACCTGTACACCCTTGTTCGGCCCCGCAGCGGTCGGCTGGAGCAGGCCGGGGGCGGTCGCCGTCGGGGGCGCGGTCGGCGCGATGGTTGGCGCGATGGTCGGCGGCGGGAGCGTCGCCGTGGCGGTCGCATTGGGGGCCGCGGTCGCGGCGGCCAGGGCCGCTGGGGCGGGCGTGGTCGCGGAAACCGGTGTCGCGGCGGTGGTCGGTGTGGGGGCCGCCCCGCCCGGCGCCCCCGCGCTCGTGAGTGGTGGCGGGGCAGTCGCGCTCGGCCTATTCCCGCCCGTGTCGCGCAGCAGGAAGAACGCGCCGCCCGCCACGCCCGCCGCCGTCAGCCCGCTGAGACTCGTCAGGAACGCACGACGGCTGAGACGCGATGGGGGGTGGTCGATGCGCGCCGGGGGAACCGCCCGCCCCGCAACAGGCGGCACGGGTGGCAGAGAAGCGGGCGTGCGACGGTCGGTGTTGATCCGCGTCGTGGCATCGGCGGGGGCGACGGGTGCGCCGGGTGGCGGGCTGTTCGCCGGGGCGTGGTATGGCGTCTCCACCTCGGCGGCGCGGGTGCGTTCAATCGCGGTGATCGCCGCAGCGAGGTCACGCATCGCGGGGTAGCGGTCATCCGGGTCGGCCGCGAGCATCCGCTCGATCAGCGCGACGACGGGCGGCGGCTGCGCCGCGAGCAACGCCGCCGCCTCCTGCTTGCGCAGCCGCCGGTAGACCCTGCCGGTGAGCATCTCGAAGAGCACGAGGCCGAGGCTGTACTGATCGGTGGCGGGGCTGACGTAGCCCGTCGTGGTCGCCTGCTCCGGACTCATGTAGACGGGCGTGCCGGGATGCCCGGCCGTCGCCTGCGTGCGCCCGGAGACGTCGTCGATCTGCGCGATGCCGAAGTCCCCGATCTGCGCCCGCCCATCCCCCGCGATGAAGATGTTGGCCGGCTTGATGTCTCGATGGACGAGGCCCGCGTCGTGCGCCGCCTGCAACCCGCGCGCCGCCTCCGCCGTGAGCCGGAGCGCGTCGTCCAAGGGGACGATGCCTCGCTTGATCCTGCCGGAGAGCGTGCCGCCCGCGACGTATTCGAGGATCAGGTGGAGCGTCTTGTCCGCGTCGCTGACGAAGTCGTGCACGGTGACGAGATTCGGGTGGCTCCCCATGCGGGAACCGGCCTCCGCCTCGCGCGTGAACCGCTCTTCGAGCTTGCGGAACTGGTCGGGGTCGGCGGAATAGAGGGAACGCTTGAGCGTCTTGATGGCGACGCGGCGTTTCAGGCGCGTGTCGAAGGCCATTACGACGGTGCCGAGACCGCCCTCGCCGAGCATCCCTCCGACGCGGTAGCGGTCCAGCAGAAGTGGCGCCGCCTCCGTTCCATCCATGCCGTTCGTCATGCCATTCCCCCGTGTGGCGCCGCGTCGCTCAGCGAAACTATAGCGGCAGGCGCCGTAACGGACAAGGTTGGCAACCAGCGACGCATCACGCGCCGCAGGGGTATTGCTCGACCAGCGATTTGGGTGCGAGATCAATGAAGCGCGCGCCGCAGAGGGTGATCCCGTCACGCTCGTTCGTGCGATAGAGCACCGCCATGTCGTACGGCAGCAGTTTTAAGTGGATCGGCCCGTCCGCGAGGAGGCTCGTGCCGGTTGAGAACGTGACCGTGCCGGAGGCGACCGTGCCGTTCGCACGGGAGAAGATAAGCGTCGCGCGACCGCCGTCGATGATCTCGTTGCCGATAATCGCGTCGCACGGCGGTGTCGGGTCGTCGCTGCACCACTGGTAGATACGCCAACTGGCCATCCCCCACCCCTGCGCGTTCACTGTGAGGCTGAAGCCGTGCCGCAGCCAGGAGTTCGCGAAGGGGCTGAGGTCCTGGTTCGTTGCGGGCAGGGGTGATGCCGGCAGGCTGCCGCCATAGCGCCAGGCGAGGTAGTGCTGGCCGATGTTGCCGAACTCGACGCGGAAGGAAGCGGGATTAATCGGTGTATAGGTGAGGACGCGCCGCTCGAACCCCTGCACGAGCACCGCGCGTTGCGTGTCGCCGACGCGCGCGTTGACCCAGACCGGCCAGGTGACCGCGTAGCCGACGGTCTCCAGCCCGACGCGATTGCGGAAATCCACAAAGACCTTCGGCATGCGATAGCGATTTTGATCCGTGGTCGTCTCCACCGTCAGTGGGTCGTTCGCATACAGGTCCGTCTGGACGATCTGGCCGCCGGGATAGAGCCGTGAGGAACTATGGGTAAGGCCGATGCTATCCATCGGTTGCGGCTTCGTCACCACCTGCAAATCCGCGTAGGTTGGAAAGGTGTTGTCCGGGTCCCCGACGACGGCGACGTGCGCGGGCTGGCGCTGCTCGAACGTATTGTCACCCACCTGCACCTTGCCGGTGATCAGTTCCATTGTGAGCAGCCCGTTCGAGACCACCCCCCGCCCGGGGCGGGTCAACTCCATCCGCCCTTTATCGAAGTACTGGACGAGCCGCTGCCCCGGGCTCGGGATGGCCGACGCGCTCGTGGAGAAGTCAATCGAGCCTTCCTTGTAGGGTTCGAAGAAGCCGTCCGTTGCGTTCTCCAGCGGTCCCCAGAAGTTGCGCACGGTCACTTCGCCGCCCTCCCACTGCCGCTGGAACGCGGGCGTCGCGAAGGCGGTCGCTGCCTGCACGGGAGGCGCCACAGGCACGAGCAGGAAGATGAGCATCCCAGCGAACATTCCTCGCATGGATAATCGCAGTCGCATCACAACTTCCCTTCGGTCAGGCCGGGCCGTTCCGCCCGGATCGGACATCTTTGCATAGTGAACGGCGTCAGTCCGTTACTGGTTCCATCGTCACGTTCGCGGTGAGGTAGTGGCTTGGCAGGGAATGCCCGCGTACATCTGCCAGGATGCGTGACCCCACGACGCCGATCGTGCCGCCAATCGAGACCTCCGCGCAGCCGAGAGCGAGCTGTCGCTGGGTCACGTCCACGCGGTAGCGGTCGATCAGGAGCGCCGGGGATTGCGTCAGATCGGGGCCGCCGGTCGTGTGCCTATCTCATCATGTTACGTGCTGCGTTGTGCCGCCAGTGCGTCACTATAACGGCGGATCGGGCGACTGGCAAGACGGGTTTTCCTACGTACTTCGATCTTGAATACGCCCGGTCGCGAGCGAGCCGGGAAGCATCCCGCCGGTTGCACTGTTATACTGGGTGGAAGCATCCGGCGTGCAACGGCGCGCGTCGGGCGGAATGAAGAGCAAAGGGCGGCGCATCGGATGAAGATTATGCTTGCGGACGAGATGGGCTTTTGCTTCGGCGTTCGCCGTGCCATCGAGATGGTGGATCAGCTCGCGGATGAGGGGAAGTCCGTGCGGATGCTCGGCGATGTCGTCCACAACCCACAGGTCGTGCGCGACCTGGAGGGAAAGGGCGTCAGCGTTATCACTGAGGTCCGCCAGGCGACCGCCGATGGCGTGATGGTGATTACGGCGCACGGCGCGGCTCCATGGGTCGCGGACGAGGCGCGATCCGCCGGGACGCAGGTTGTCGACACGACCTGCCCGCTCGTCGAGAAGCCGCAGCAGATCGCGCGCGATCTCGCCAAAGAGGGCTACACCGTCGTCGTCTACGGCGACAAGAAGCACCCCGAGGTGAAGGGTATCCTTGGCTGGGCCGGTGAGAACGCGCTGGCGACCAGGAGCATCGAGGACCTGCCGTGGCACATCCGGCGCGACGCTGATGGCGCATGGGCGGAGAAGCCGCCGCGCAAGGTCGCCGTCGTCACGCAGACGACGAGCGAGATGGACGAGGTGATCGCCTTCGTCAACGAACTGACCGCGCTCGCGCTGCCACTCGGTGGCGAGGTGCGGTTCATCAACACGATCTGCAAGCCAACGACCGACCGCCAACTCGCGATGCGGAAACTGGCGAAGGAGGCGAACGTCGTGCTCGTCATCGGTGGGCGCAAGAGCGCGAACACGAAGCATCTGGCGGAGATCGGCAACCACCTCGGCACCCCGTCTTACCACATCGAGTCCACCGACGAGATCGACCCGGCGTGGATCGAGGGGAAAGAGATCGTCGGCGTTACGGCGGGCGCGAGCACCCCGGATCGGATCGTCGGCGAGGTCGTCGATTGGCTCATGGCGCGGGGTGGCACGCTCCTGCCGCGTGAGACGGACGGACGCCCTCCCCGGTACGCATAGACCACCGCCGGGACGCGGAGAAGAAGGGTCTTAACACAGAGACACGGAGCACACAGCGAGCACAGAGGAACAAAGAGGATTGCTCCGTGAACTCTGTGCCCTCTGCGCGCTCTGTGTTAATCCCCCAGTTCTTCTTTGCGTCCTCTGCGTCCTCTGCGTTTTCTCTACGCCTCTGCGGTTCTCTTGTTTTCTCCCCATCCACCGCATGTATCGTTCAACCCGCGCGTGCGGGGCGCGGGTTGCGGCGTATCGGGCTATAATCGCGCGTAGCGACCGATGCAGAGAGCGAAAGGGAGGTATGGGATGAAAGTATCCGCCGCGATCGCGGAGATGCTCAAGCGCGAGGGTGTGACGTTCCTGATCGGTTACCCCGTCAACCCGATCATCGAGGCCGCCGCCGAGGCGGACATTCGCACGATCATCGTGCGGCAGGAGCGGACGGGGCTGCACATGGCCGACGCCGTCAGCCGCATCACCTCCGGGAAGCAGATCGGCGTCTTCGCAATGCAGCACGGCCCTGGCACGGAGAATGCCTTCGGCGGTGTCGCGCAGGCGTACGGCGATTCGGTGCCGATTGTGGTGCTGCCCGCCGGGTACCCGCGCCATCTCGCACACGTGCCGCCGAACTTCGACGCCTACCTCAACTTCCAGCACACCACCAAGTCCGTCGAGCAGGTGACGGTCGCCTCCGCCGTGCCCGCCGCCATGCGTCGCGCCTTCACGCAGGTGAAGAATGGGCGCCCGCGCCCGGTGATGGTCGAGATCCCGACGGACCTTTTCAACGAGGAGATTCCGGATTCGTTCGTCTATGAGGCCGCGCCCCGGCTGCGCTCCGGCCCCGATCCAGCGGCGGTGGCCGAGGTCGCGCGGGTGCTCGCCCGTGCGGAGCGGCCCGTGATCTATGCCGGGCAGGGCGTGCACTACGCGGAGGCGTGGCCGCAGTTGCGCGCGCTCGCGGAACTGCTCGAATGCGCCGTGACGACGAGCCTGGAGGGGAAGAGTGCCTTCCCCGAGACGCACCCGCTCTCGCTCGGTTCGGGCGGGCGGGCCATCCCCAGGGCGGTGCACCACTTCCTCTCGAACGCGGACGTCATCTTCGGCATCGGCTGTAGCTTCGGCGCGACGAACTACGGCGTCGCGATGCCGCCCGGCAAGACGATCATCCACGCCACGCTCGACCCGGCGGACGTCAACAAGGACCTCCGCACCGACCACGCGCTGATCGGCGACGCGGCGTTGACACTCGACGCGGTCATCGCGGCGGTGCGGCAGGAGTTGGGCGGCAAGACGCGGGGCCGCGCGGACGCCGTCGCGCAAGAGATCGCGTCGGTGCGGGAGGAGTGGCTGGCGCAGTGGATGCCGAAACTGACCTCCGACGAGGCGCCGCTCTCGCCCTACCGCGTGATCTGGGACCTCCTGCACACGGTCGATACGACGAACACGATCATCACGCACGACGCGGGCAGCCCGCGCGACCAACTCTCGCCCTTCTGGGTCTCGGAGAACCCGCTCTCGTACATCGGCTGGGGCAAGACGACGCAACTCGGCTACGGCCTCGGGCTGGCGATGGGGGCGAAACTGGCGCGGCCGGAGAAGCTCTGCATCAATGTCTGGGGCGATGCCGCGATCGGCTTCACGGGGATGGACTTCGAGACGGCGGTGCGCGAGCGCATCCCGATCCTCTCCGTGCTGATGAACAACTTCTCGATGGCGATTGAACTGCCGATCATGCAGACGGCGACGGCGAAGTATCGTAGCACGGACATCAGCGGCCACTACGCGGACATGGCGAAGGCGTTCGGTGGCTACGGCGAGCGGGTAGCGGAGCCGGGCGAGATCATCCCCGCGATCAAGCGGGCCATCGCGCAGACCGAGGCGGGGACGCCCGCGCTGCTGGAGTTCATCACCGCCAAGGAGATCAACTTCTCAACCTTCAAGGAGTAGCGCCCATCGCAGGATTATCGACGGGGCCGGATTTTCCTAACCCCGTCCTCCTTCCCTCGGAGGGTTCAGGGGCGGACAGTTTGTGAAAAGACGCGGAAGGCCTGTGCCTCGTGCTGGGGTGCGGGTACCCTCTGAGCAGCATGGGCAGTGGGGGTGAAGATACGTTATGCCCCGTCCAGCAGGATCGCGGTGCCGTCCGTCGTGATGGCGACGATCCGCTCGCCGTCGCGTTCCACGGTGCCGACGCCTTCGAGATGGATCATTGTGCCCCGGCGGTGCGGCTCGACCGCCGCGATGCGCCAGACCATCCGGAGCGTGTCGCCCGCGAGCACCGGGGCGCGGAAGCGAATGCCCCACGTCCGCCCCAGCGAGTGCGCCCGGTCGGTGATCCGCGACGCGCCGAAGCCCATCACCAGCCCCGCGATGTGCGCGCCGGACGCGACAAGCGCGCCGAACTCCGGCGACGCGCGGTGATGCACCGGGTTCGTGTCGCCGAGCAGCGTCGCCATCAGCGGGATATTTTCCGCCGTGAACGCGAATGCGCCCTCGAATGTCTCCCCGACCACGAAGGGGGAAGTACTGGCCGAATCGTTATGTTTATTCATCGTCGATCCATCATCTGATACACCCGTACCCGACAGACACCACCCGCCGCGATGGGATCGAACTCGTGGTGATCCGATGTCAGCACTTCAGCGTCGAGACGGTTTGCGCCCGTGATCGCAAAGCAGTCCGCGAGTGAAACGCGGCGAATCCTCGCTTTGTAGGACCCCGCTTCATGCCAGAATGTTGTGTCCATATCCTCGCGGACATCGAGGCCTTGTGCGATGAGACCATCCAGCGCCATTCGCACACGGTCTTCGTCACCGCCTCGCGAGAGCACGTACAACGCTTCGTACATTTTCACCGCATGTGCAAACTGTGCTGCCGACTCGTCCGCGAGACTTTCTCGGACGACGTCGCTGCCGGGTTCATCGCGCAGGAAGGCGATGATCGCACATGCGTCAAGAACGATGTGCAACGATGCGCTCTTCCCGATCAATTTCTTCCTGCTTCATGCTCGCGAAGTCGTCGCTGCTGAACGGGATATCCGCGAGCGATCCTTGAAGCGCTTGAAGAGCGCGGCGACGGAGGGAAAGACGACGCTCCGTCTGTTCCTTGTCACCTATCGATGTGGCCGGGTCGGCTAATCGTGCCGCCGCTCTATGTTCACCATTCATTTCATGCGGCTGTGCGTTATCAGTGATCGCATCGCTCCCATCGACGGCATATACCTGTCACGCGGCAGTTTATCATGACGATGAACACCGAAGCATGCACGTTATCCCGCCCACTCGCGGGCGGCGGGCGTGGCGGGGACGGGGCCGCCGCCCGCGTCGAGCCAGCCCTGCGCGGCGAGGGCCTCGTTGCCGACGAGGCCGAGCCAGACGGCGTCGCCGTGCAACTCCATCCTGCCCCGCTCGAAGTACTGCGCGGTGAACCCGTTCTCGGTCACGACGCCGGTGCGCGGGAGGCCGAAGAAGGCGAGGCCGCCCGCCTGCTGCCACATCGCGCGGAAGGGCTGCGCGACCGCATGCCCGACCGAGGGAAACCAGAAGGCGTCCGGGTTCGCGGGAACAGCCTCAGGGGCGGCCGGGCCGTTCGCCGTGCCGGTCTTCGGGTCCAGCCAGCCCTTCGCTTGCAGGACGCTCGCGACGATCAGGTCCGCATCGACATGCGCGGGCTGCCCGTTCGCGGCGACGCGGGCGATCAGCCTGCCGCGCTCGAAGTCCTGTGTGCGGTACCAGAGGCCGTCCGCCGGGTCGCGCCGCGCGTACTCCGCCGTGCGCGGCAGGCCGAGCGTCGTCGCGCCGCCGAGGCGCTCCCACGCGGCGCGGAACTCACTCTGGATCACATGCCCGGTCTGCGGGAAGACGAGCATCCCCGGCCCGGTCGGGGCCGTCGCCGCGACGGCTTTCGGGAATGTCTTGTAGGCGCTGTAGTACGGCTCCTTGGGCACGAACCGCGTGCTCGCGTCGATGCCCCGACCGGTGCCGTAGATCGGTATTTCGGTGGCTAGGAGGCCGTAGTGCTCGCCCGTCCAGTCGTGGAGCATGTGCAGGTTCGCGACCTCGATGTAGTCCTGTTGGAGCAGCCACGGCAAGCCCTGCTTGAGGAAGGCCGCCTGCTGGTCGGGCGTCGTCTCCCAGCCGTACTCGGTGATCCAGAGCTTCTTGCTCGCGTCGCCCGCGTCCACCATCCGCTTGCGGACGGCCTGGATCGGCTCCGGGATGATGGCGGCGACCTGGCCGTTCGCGCCGGACTTCATGATCGAGCCGTACGGGTGGAAGGAGATCGCGTCCCACGGGCGCTTGCCCGGGCCGTTCGTGTTGTCGCTCACACCGTAGAGCCAGTCGATGTAGAAGACGCCCGCCAGCGTGTTCGCCGCGACGACCGCGCCGGGGTTCACTGTGTGGATTTCGTCGTAGAACGGGCGGAGCCAGCGGAGGTAATCGGCCACTTCGTGGCCCATGTACGTCCACAACTCCGGCTCGTTCCAGAACTCCCACAGGCGGATGAAGGGGTAACGCGCGGCGATGGTGCGCACGGCGGCACGGAACTGCGGCTCCGCGTCCGGCCGGATGCCGCAGGTGAGGCGTTCCTTGTCGAACTCCTGCTGCGCTTTCGCACAGGCGGCGGGGTCCGGGCTGGCCCACGCGGGCGCGGCGACGAACGACGCGACGACCTCGATCCCCTCGGCGGCGAGGCGGTTCAGGACGCGGTCGAACTGCGCGAAGTCGTATTGCCCCGGCTGCGCCTCGAACGTCTTCCAGTCGAGCGAGAGGCGGACATTCGTGATGCCGAGTTGGTGGTAGTACGCCATGAACTCGTCGAGGTGCGAATCGAGCCACCACATGTGCCCCGCGATGCCGAATTTCAGCCGGTTCGCGTCCGGCGTGTGCCACACAGGGAAGGTCTGAGGACTCCGGGTGCCCTCTGGGCGGGATGAGGACTCAGGGTTCGGAAGGGGGATGTCGGCTCCCTGAACACGCGTTGTTGAGCAGGCTTGCGTGATGAGGAGGAGTATGAGCAGGGATGCGGCTATGCCTCGCCAGATTCGCTGTTGTGGTTCGATCACCGGAATGCCTTTCAGAGAGCCAATAGGAAGGGGCGATGCGCCGGAAGAAATCGCGCGTTCACTCTATTGAACGGAGGAACGGGCGGAACGTTGCGGGCACGCGAAAGAGCGCGCGCAAAAACGGCGGCACAATGGCGTGCCGCCGCCCGGTGTGTCGCGTGGGAGTGCGCTAGCGCATCGTCTGCTGGGACGCCTGGCCCGCTTGCTGGCCCTGCATCCCTTCGGCCTGCATTGCCTTCTTCATCAGCGCCGGCGCGTTCTTTTCGAGCGTCTGCGCCGTCTTCTCCTCCTGCTGGAGGTTCTGCTGGAGCAACTGGACGATCTGCTGCTGGCCCATCAGTTGGGCGCCCTCGATGAGACCGTGATAGCTGACGATCTCGTAGTGCTCGGCCTTCTCCGCCGACTCGCCGATCATGCAGTCGCGGATTTCGTTGGTGCCCGCCTCTTTCATCCCCTGTTTCGCCTCGGTGACGATCCCCGCAGCGGCCGGGCATTTCTCCGCCTTCGGCTTCTCGCCGAGCAGCTCGAAGACCCGCTCGATGTTCTTCACATGCTGCTGCGACTCGGTGATGTGCTGCTCGATACCGCTCTTCAGTTTCTGGTCGGTGGCATTCTTGTGCATCTCCTCCTGCCCCTTGAGGAACTGCTGCTCGGCGTCGTAGATGTCGCCCAGTTCGTGCAGATACATCTCCTGCGTCGTCTTAATCGGCACGGTGAACCCCCTTTATGCATGTCTCGAACGCATCGGCCAAGATTGGCCCTGCCAGCATCCGCGCAAGGCAAGTGCCATCCAGCGAGTGGCGCAAGCAGGTATGCGGAGGGAATAGTAGCGAGTAATGAGTAATGAGTAACGAGCACGAGGAGTGAGTAGCGAGCAACTCCTCGATGCTTTCCGGCTCTCGTTACTCGTTACTCGCTTCTTCCCACGGCGGCGTTCAGTACCTCAGTCCGCACGGCGGGTCGCCTCGTGGATCATCGCGGGCAGGCGATCCGTGCACGACCACTGGCGCCGGTGTGGGATCGCGACCGATGTATGACGAGCGTGGTACGATGAACATGCATCTACGGTTTGCCACGCCCATTGACCGGTTACTGGAACCGGGAAAGGAGATCATTCCGATGCGAGACCTTCAGCGGTCGCAGCGCAGCATCCGGTTGTGGGGAGTCCCCGCCGTGCTGCTCGCACTCTTCATCGCCTTCAGCACCGTCATGCCCGCGCTCGCCGCCGGCGCGGTGCAGGACGACGGCAATATGTTCTCCGCAGGCGCGCGCGCGAACGCCGAGACGAAGAGCAGCCAGATTCAACGCGATACGGGTAAGAGCGTCACCGTGAAAACGGTGCCGAACCTCGGCGGCAAGGACATCAGCACCACGGCGGATCAATTCTTCCAGCAGCAGAAGTTGAACGGCGTGCTCATCTACGCCGCGAAGGACGACAAGAAACTCACTCTCAAGGTGGGCACGGACACGCGCCAGGCGATCTCGACGGGCGAAGAAGGGTCGATCCGCGATCAGTTGACGCAGCGATTTGCGGCCAATGACTTCGATGGCGGCTTGTCGAGCGCCATTGACCGGATCGGCACTGACCTCCGTGCCGCCGCGCCCGCGCGCACCGGGCAGACCCAACCCGTCGCCGCGACGAAGAAGAGCGGATCGGGCTTCCCGGTAATCCTCATCGTGCTGCTCGTGCTGCTGGCGGTCGGCGCGGTCATCTTCCTGCTCATGCGGCGCAACCGTGGCAGCGGCACATCTGGCGGGTACAGGCAGAACAACGACCCGCAGGGAGGTTACGGCCCCGGTTACGGCCCTGGATACGGGCAGCAGGGTGGCGGTGGCCCCGGCATCGGCGGCAGCATCATTGGGGGCGCGGCGGCGGGGATCGGCGGTGCGATCGTTGGTAACGCGATCTACGACCAGTTCCGCGACCGTGATGACAACGGTAACCGCGACAATTCCTCAGTCGGTGATTACGGCGCGTCCGGTGACGACCAGGGTAACGTCAGCGATTCGGGCCAGGATGTCGGCAGTTGGGGTGGAGGAGACAGCAGCGTCGGCGACTGGGGCGGCAGTGGCGACTCCGGTGGTGATTCCGGCGGTGGGGGCGATCCCGGTGACTGAGAAGTAGCGAGAAGCGAGTAACGAGGGTATCAGGCCCGTCAGGAGTTACGCAGTTCGCGAGGGAAATCGGGTGGTGGCGGGCTTCATCCTGGCGGAGAGAGGCAGGATGAAGCCCGCCACCACCAGGAATATCACCCCAACTGTGCAAGTCCTATCCCGTCTCGTTACTCGCTACTTCTCTACTCGTACATCGGTTCGCCCGTGCGGACGATTTTCAGCACCTCATGTGTGTGTTGTTCGAGCAGCGCGAGCGTGTCCGCCTCGACATTCAGGCGCAGGAGCGGTTGCGTGTTCGATGGACGCAGGTTGAACCACCAGTCTGGCAGATTGACGGTGAGGCCGTCGAGATGATCGACCGCCGCGCCGGGCACGTCGCGGAAATGCGCCTCGATCGTTGTGATGGTCGTGTGCACATCCCCGACCTCGGAGTTGATCTCACCGGAGCGGACACGATGGTCGAGCGGTGCGAGGGCCGCCGAGAGCGGGACATTCTGTACCGAGAGCGCGTCGAGCGCCGAGAGCAGCGCGATCAGGCCGCTGTCCGCGTACCAGTTGTCGCGGAAGTAGAAGTGGCCGGAGTGCTCACCGCCGAAGATCGCGTCCTGCTCGCGCATCACCTGCTTGATGAACGAGTGGCCGACGCGCGCGCGCACCGGTCTACCGCCCGCCTTCTCAATCGCCTCCGGCACCCCGCGCGAGCAGATGAGATTGTAGACGATCGCCGCGCCGGGGTGATGCCGTAGCAGGGAGGTGGCGACGAGCGCGGTCGTCATATCCCCACCGACGAACGCGCCCTTCTCGGTGACGAGGAACATCCGGTCGGCGTCGCCGTCGAACGCCGCGCCGAGGTCCGCGCCCTCCGCGACGACGCGCGCCTTAAGGGCGGCGATATTCTCCTGCTCCAACGGGTTCGCGTCGTGGTTCGGGAAGGTGCCGTCCAGTTCGAAGAACATCGGGATGAGCGTCACCTGCGGCAGCTTGGCGAAGACACGCGGGAGCACCTTGCCCGCCATGCCGTTGCCGGCGTCCACGACGAGTTTGAGGGGCCGGATACTCGCCGGGTCGATGAAGGAGAGCGCGTGGACGGTGAAATCGTCCAGCACCTTCCGCTCCGTCACGCTGCCCGTGCGGGTGGCGGCGGGGAAATCGCCGGAGACGACCATGTCGCGGATCGCGAGGAGGCCGGATTCGTCGGAGACCGGGATGGCGTTCGCGCGGCACATCTTGACGCCGTTGTACCCGGCGGGGTTGTGCGAGGCGGTGACCATCACGCCGCTCTCGTATCCGTACTTACCGACGGAGAAATAGAGCGCGTCGGACGAGACCGCGCCGATGTCGACAACATCCGCCCCGGCTGCGGTGATCCCCCGGATGAGCGCGGCGGCGATCTCCGGGGAGGAGACGCGCATGTCCCGCCCGACGCAGACCTGCCGCACGCCGAGCACGGGCGGGATCGCGCGCCCGATCTGCTCTGCCTCCCTTGGCCCCCACTCCTGCGGCACGAGCCCCCGCACATCGTACGCCTTGAAGAGCGCCGGATTCATTGCCACCATTCGTCCCCTTCCGTATCATTGGCCGCATCAATGCCTCACAGTGTATCGCACGCTTCCTGCCATACGCGACGGGAGAAACCAATGGTATCCGTTCGCGCGCTTCATGCCGCGACGAGTCCGCGATACCTACGGCACGCAATGTACGCGGGGTTGGCACGCCTCCGGGGAACGAATTGGCCGCGCCGGTCGCGGTGAATCGAATATCGGAAAGGAGACAGACTGCCGCTGATCCTCGATACCATGGTCATGTGCGTTGACACGGTACTCTCGGTTCATGCCTGTTGCCGCCCAATGGAAGGAGATGGATAATCCGTGCGGCCCCGCGCACCCATTGACGCCGCCCGAACAGAAGGTGATGCCATGACCGCTCCCAACACGTCGCCGCTCGTCTCCATCGGAACGTACACGGAAGCCGCCCAGAGCGGGAAGGCGGGGGGCATCTATCGCTGTCGGATGGATCCTGCGTCTGGCGCGCTGACGCAAGAGCAGATGGTTTCCGGCGTCGCGAACCCGTCATTCCTCGCCTTCGACCCGCAACGGCGCTTCCTGTTCGCCGTCCTCGAAACCGGGACGCACGACGGCACGCCGGGCGGCGGGGTCAGCGCCTTCACTATCGAACCGGGCACGGGTGCGCCGACCTTCCTCAACGCGCAGCCGACGCATGGCACGTTCCCCTGCCACCTCGTCGTCGATCCGAGCGGGCGGTACGTCCTCTCCGCGAACTACGGCAGCGGGAATGTGTCGGTGCACCCCATCGGGCCGGACGGGCGGTTGGGCGCCGCGACCGATGTCGTGCAGAATGTCGGCTCGGGGCCGAACGCCGCGCGTCAGGAGCATGCGCACGCCCACATGGTCGCGTTCGATCCCGCCGGAAGATTCCTCCTCGTCGTCGATCTCGGCATCGACAAAATCCTCGTCTTCACGCTCGATACTGCGGCGGGCAGGATGGTCCCGCACACGATTAGGACGCCGAGCGGGGAGACGATGCAGGCGCACGCGCAAGCCGAGCCGGGGGCGGGGCCGCGCCATCTCGCCTTCCACCCCAACGGTCACTTCGTCTACGTCGTCAACGAACTCAACTCCACGATGACCGCGCTCGCGTACGACGCAGCGCGCGGCACGTTCCGGACGCTCAAGAGCCTCTCGACGCTCCCCGCCGACTTCGCCGGCGCGAACTCCTGTGCGGAGGTCGCCGTCCATCCCTCCGGCCGGTTCGTCTACGGCTCGAACCGGGGGCACGACACCGTCGCGATCTTCGCCATCGACCCGGCGACCGGGGAACTGCGCGTGGTCGGGCACGAACCGACGGGTGGGAAGAACCCGCGCAGCTTCGCCATCGACCCGACGGGCGCCTTCCTCCTGGCGGCGAATCAGGGAACTGACACGGTCGTCACCTTCCGCATCGACCCCGACACCGGCACACTCACGCCGACGGGCGGCATCGCGCGGATTCCGACGCCGGTCTGCGTCTTGTTCGGATGAGGGCGACTCTCCCCTCCCACTCCTGGTGAGGGATGGGGAACATCATCGACTGCTCTGCTAACGCTCCCCTCGCGCGTTGGGAGGGGCTGGGGGTGGGTTTCCCCTATCTGCCAACGATGAGTGTGCGCGGGGCCATGCTGAGGATTTCGGGACCGTTTGCGGTGACAAGGACGCATTCCTCGACGCGCACGCCGCCCCACGCGGGGTCGTAGTACCCCGGCTCGGCGGTCGAGAGCATCCCCGGCGCGAAGACGACGTTGTCCTCCTGCGGCGTGACCCAGGGCCACTCGTGGATGGAGAGGCCGACGCCGTGGCCGAGGACATGCTCCGCCTCCATGCCCCGCGCGCGGATGGCGTCGATCGCCGCATTCGCCGCGTCACAGGCGACGGTGCCCGGTTTCAGCAGGGCGATGCCGGTCTCCATCCCCGCGATGATCGTCGCGTGCGCCCGCCGGAGGCGGTCGTCCGCGTGGCCGAGGGCGACGGTGCGCGTCAGGTCCGCGCAGTAGCCGTTCACCCGCGCGCCGAGGTCGATGATGATTGGTTCGCCGGGCCGGAGGGGGGTGTCGTCCGGCATGTGGTGAGGAATGGCGGCGTTGCGTCCCACCGCGACGATAGTGGGAAAAGCATTGCCTTCCGCGCCGTGCTCGCGGAAGTAGCGGTCGATCACCCACGCGATTGCGCGCTCCGTCGCGCCCGGTCGCATCTCCTCCACTGCGGCGGTGAACGCGGCGTCCGTGATCGCGACGGCGCGGCGGATGGCGGCAATCTCGGTGGGGTCCTTGACCATCCGCACCCACTCCGCCAGCCCCCAGATCGCGTCCAGCGTCACGCCGGGGAGCGCCTCGGCCAATTCTTCGTGCCGGTGCCACGCGAGGTGCGGCTCGAAGCCGAGCGTCGCGATGCCGAGGGAGCGGATGCGTTCCGCCGCCGCGTCCACGATGCCGTCGCCGAGTGGCGCGGGCACAATCTGAATTGCCGCGTCCTTCACGTCCGCCTCCGCCTCCCCCGCACTCGTGGAGGAGCAGAAGAGCGTCGCGTCCCCGTCCGCTGTGACGAGCGCCCAACCCGCCGACTCGTCCACCGCGTCGTCCTCCTCGCGGAAGCCGGTGAGATAGCGCCGGTTGTGGGCGTGGGAGACGAGCAGCGCGTCGATCTCCTGCTCGCGGATCATCGCGGCGAGTCGTTGGAGGCGGTGCGCGGTGCGAGTTGCGGGCAATTTTTCCTCACTCCCGGCCCCCTCCCTTGGAGGGAAGAGGCGCGATACGGAATGCGTTACTTCGGTTTGAGCGTCGCGGATTGGAACTGGACGCCGAGGGCGCGCGGGTCGTAGATCGGCGCGTTCGATGGGGCGTAATCCTGCGGCGACCAGATATTGCACGTTGTCAGGTCCTTGCTCGCCGGGTCGATGCAACTGGTGATTCGCAGCAGGGCGGTACCGTCGGCGGAGACGGGCAGGGCGTTCGGTGGGATTGTGACGGTATAGTCCGCGAACTCCCGCGTCAGGTCGAAGTCCGCGATCACCGGGCCGTACTCGTTCGGGCCGGGGTCGAGCGCGATCCATGCGTGCGCCGGGACGCCAAGCGCGGCGGGCCGCTTCCCGCCCGCGAGGCGCAGCGTCACCGTGCCGCCGCTCCGGGCCAGCGACGCCGTCCACGGGACGCGCAGCAGGGCGGTGGGGCCGGTCCAGCGGTAGAGCGTCGGGTCGCCCTGATCGTGCTCGATGCCGTAGAAACCCGCGACGTTGTACTGCTCGTCCGCCTGCCCCGCCGTGATCGTCAGCGGCGGCGCGCCGAGGGGTGGATCGGACTCGGCGGGCTGGAAGCGGTAGACGGTGTACCGCAGGTCGTTCCGCTGCGGGTTGTGCGGCTTCTGGAGTTGGAGCGATTCGAAGTCGTTGAGCGTCACCGTGAACGCGGGGCCGAATCGCTGCTCTGGCGTGAGCCGCGCGTGTGGGAGGAAGAGTTTGCCGCCGTCGTTACCCATCAGGACGTAGACCGGGCGGGTCGCGCTCTCGCGGGTCAGCCACGCCTCCAGCAGATCGCCGTTCGGGTTGTTTGTGCTGATGACGAACGATGTGCGCCCGTAGATGAACTGGAACGGCGTCGCGAGCAGGTGGGGCTGGTCGCGGTCGCCGCTGAAGAGGAGCAGGCTGTTCTCCGGGAACTGCCGCGCGATCTGCCCGAGTTGCGCTTCAACGCCGCTGTACCGCCGCACCGTCCACGTCCCCGCGCGCGTCGCGACGAAGAAGAGCACGAGCAGCGCGGCGGCGGTGCAGCCGACGATGCGGGCGAGGGTGGAGAGCCTAACCCCCCAACCCCCTTCCCCATGGGGGAAGGGGGAGCCGGAGGGGCGCACGGCTGTACGCCCCACTCCCCTTCCCGCTTCGGGTAGGAGCCGGGGGGTAGGCCAGAGATTCCACACCGCGTATGCCGCGAAGAGGGCGAAGATCGGCATGACGACCGGGACGTAATGGCGCAGCGCGTAGATGTACTTGTCGTCCGTGTACGTCTCGTTGACGAAGATGAGGGTGTGCACGAGTGCGAAGGCGAGCAGGCCGCCCGTCAGCCGGTTCAGGTCGCGCGCGATCAGGAGCGCCGCGCCGAGGGCGATGAGCAGCACGCCGAGCGGCGACCAGTACCAGCCGAGCCGCACGAGGTTCGCGTCGTGCCCGGCGGGCGTCGGCGCGCCGATGTAGGACGCGAGCGACCCCGCCTGCCCCGTCAGGATGCGCGGGCGGAGGAGGTAGCCGTAGCAGGCGTAGAGCGCCGTCGCCGCCGCGAGCGCGTATGGCGTCCAGCGTCGCGCGCGCGGGTGCGAGACGAGCGGCCACCAACGGTCGCGCAGTCGGTCGATGACGACGAGCAGTAGCAGCCCAACGACCCCGGCGACGAGCAGCGGCACGCGCTGATGCCAGACGTTGCGGTAGACGTGGTGCCACAGCCCCTCCGTGTAGCCGAGCGCGAAGACGCCCGCCTGCACCACCGCCAGCGCGACCATGCCGCCTGTGATGGCGAAAAACCAAGTGTGCGCCCGCCGCCACGCCCGCAGGAGGACGAGCGCGACGGCGTATGCCGCAGCGAGCAGCAGGAGGAAGATCGTCTCCTCGTGCGTCAGAGCGGCGTTGCCGAGCGCGAGCGCCGCGACGACCGCACCGAGCCGCATGATCGCCGGGGAGCGCCGCTCCTCAAGCAGCAGCAACCCGAACAGCGCCGCCATCAACGCGAACTGCTGGTACGCCTCGGTGTACGTCTGACGGACGAACCAGACCTCGATGCCGTTGAGCGCAAGGAACAGCCCTGCGATCAGCGCGACCGACCAGCCGAACAGCCGCCGCGCCAGCAGCACGAGGCCCATCAGCCCGAACAGCCCGAAGATCGCGGGCGCGAACGCGGGGCCGAGCGTGCTGAAAAGGGCGTAGAAAATCGCCAGCCACGCGGGCCAGAGGTGGAGGAACTGCGGCACGATCTCGCCGCTCGTGTCGTCGGTGTAGAAAGCCGTGAGCCGGATGTCGCCGTAGAGGAGGTAACGCCGCGCGTCGAGTTTGCCGAGCAGGTGCCGCACCGTCGCCTTGTCGCCGTCGATGCCCGCCAGCGCGGGGTCGTGGAGCACGATGCTCCCCTGCTTCGCCATCGCCACGCCGCTGTTGTAGTAGATGCCGGTGTCCTCGCCGCCGATCAGCGTCTCACCGGGCCGGAGAAAGAGCGCCGCCGCCACCGCGAGCAGCGCGAGCAGGAGCCACCCCGCCCGTTCCCACCGCCACGCGACGACAGGCAGCGCCCGCCGCCGCGCGACGAGACCGAGCGCGACCGAGGCGAGCGCGACGACGAGCGCGAGCAACCAGAGTGAGAAAACCCCGACCATCGCCAGCACGAGCGCGACCGGCCCGACGATGAAAACGCCGAGCGCGAGCGCGAGGTAGATACATTCAAGGGGCGTGAGATCGTCGATACTGTTGGAGGGTTTTCTACCCGCCAGCCCCCTCCCTTCGAGGGGGGGGGAGGGTAGGGCATCCCCCACGAGCAGCAAGCGGAGAGTGAGCCAGCCGGGGACACCAACGAGCAGCGCCAGCAGCGGAACCCCGACGATTACCCGTACCATGCCCAATGCTGCTTGCCTCCCGCCCTGCTTGCATAATCCCTACCGCAGTATGCGCGGAGGGGTATGGGCGTGTCAAAAAGACAACGGCCCTTGAACCATAGAGGAAACAGAGATGGGAGGAGGAAAAAGAGGAATGTGTCGTTCAGTCGTTTCCCGTGGAGCGGCGGTCGCGCTTCCACTTCCGCTTCTTGTCGCGGTACTGCTCCGGCATCTCTTCCTCGCCCTGCCGGTCGATCCACCCGGCGAGTTCCTTATCGATCCAGTTGCCGAGCAGGGTGAAGAGGCCCGCGAAGAAGAGCGCGCCCGCGCCCGCCACCGATGCGCCGGCGACGGCGTCGCCGAGGGTCGTTTGGACGTGCGCGCGGACAACGCCGCCGAGCCACGCGCCGACGATAGCGAGCGCGATGCCGCCGAGCAGCATCAGCAGCCACGGCAACCACGCGGGGCCGCGCCGCCTGCCGGGGGGTACCAGGTGCTGGAACTGAAGGAAGAAGAGCGACCCGCGCGCCTCGAAAAAGGCGGCGGCGAAGATGACGGGCAGCAGGAGAAAGCCAACCAGCCCGCCGAGCGGCCCAACTGCCGCGTACGCGCCGAGCGCGCAAATCGCGGGGAACGACCAGCGGGCGACACGACGTGCCTCAACCGGGTCTTTCCACCACTGATTCATGGCGTCACACCGAAGTGACGGGCCGCATCGGAAGGCCACGCGCGGCGAGGTATTCCTTCGCTTCCGCGATGGTGAAGACGGCGTCATGGAAGATGCCCGCCGCGAGCACGGCGTGCGCGCCCCCGGTCGTCAGGGCGTCCGCGAGGTGCTGGAGCGTGCCCGCGCCGCCGGACGCGATCACCGGCACCTCCACTGCGGCGGCAATCTGCGATGTGATCGCGAGGTCGTACCCGTCCCGCGTGCCGTCCGCGTCGATGCTGTTGAGGACGATCTCACCCGCGCCGAGCGCGACGCCGCGCGTAGCCCATTCCAGCGCGTCCATGCCCGTGTGCCGCCTGCCGCCGTGCGTCACGACCTCCCAGAACGCGCCGTCCGGGCGGCGTTTCGCGTCGATGGAGAGGACGATGCACTGGTTGCCGAACCGCCGCGCGCCGTCCGCGATCAGTTGCGGGTTCGCGACGGCGGCGGAGTTGACCGAGACCTTGTCCGCGCCCGCCCGCAGCATCAGGGCGATGTCGTCCGTCGTGCGGACGCCGCCGCCGACGGTGAGCGGGATGAAGACCTGCCGCGCCGTCGCCCGGACGACATCGATCATCGTCGCGCGGTCGTCGCTGGAGGCGGTGATGTCGTAGAAGGTCAATTCGTCCGCACCCGCCGCGTCGTACCGCGCCGCGAGTTCGACCGGGTCGCCCTGATCGCGCAACGCCGCGAACTTCGTCCCCTTGACGACGCGCCCCGCCGTCACGTCGAGACAGGGAATAATCCGCCGGGTGAGCGTCGTCGTCGGTGCGGCCGTTGCCATCATCGAACCTCCCTCAAGAGAGTGGGAATTGAACCGCGAAGGCGCGAAGGACGCGAAGACCGGAGAAGACGGAGAAAAGAAAATATCTCACTCTCTTCCCTTCTTCGCGTCCTTCGCGCCTTCGCGGTTAGTCCCATTCCCCTATGAACCCTGGCCGGTGGCGTAGTCGCGCTGGTCGAGGTTGCGGAGGGTCGGGCGCGGTGGCGGGTCGTCCGTGCCGCCATCGGCGGTGACGATGCGGCGGTTCAGTTCGACCACCTCCTCGAGTTCCTGCTGCACCTGCTTGAAGCGCGACCGCACCTGTTGCTCGGAGGCGCGCGCCAGCTCCTTGCGGACATCGCCGATACGCTGCCCAACCTCGTCCACGCGCGTGTTGACGAGCATGATCCGGTGCGCCACGTCGCGCAGGGCGTCATCCGAGAGATCGATGCGGTTCGCGAGGTAGGTGTCCCGCTCCTCGGCGGCGTGGCGCAGGTCGCGGTCGATCGCGTCGCCCTGCTGTCGCACCTCCTCCAGCCGTTCGAGGACGAGATCGTGCCGTTCGAGCGCCTGCTCGTTGAACGTCAGATAGACCTCCTCCTGCCGCACATCGATGGCGGCGAGGTTCGTCAGGCCGTTGTGCAGGCGCGCGAGCTCCTCGCCGACGCTCTTGAATGCCGTCTCGACGGCGGCGACACGTTTGAGCGATTCCTCGACGCGCGGGGGGATCACGTCGATCCGCTGATCGACCTCGATGATGCGCCGCTTCGCCTCGCTATCGACGATGCGGATCGCGTCCTCGAAGCGCTGGAAGTCCCGTCGCGCCTGTGCCGCCTCGACGCGCACCTCTTCGATGCTCTCGCGCAGCCCCTTCATTACATCGACGAGCCGCTCCTGCTGCGCGAAGGTGCGCGTGATCTGTGCCTGGAGTTCGTCGAAGCGGCGGTTCGTCACATCGGTCGTGTCGCGGCGGGCGCGCGTCTGCTCGATCAGTTCGGTCGCCTGCGCTTGTAGGGTGCGGATGGAGGAGTGCGCCTCGGTGATGCCGCCGTGCATGTCGGCGAGGGCGGCGCGGATGCGATTCTCGTCGAGTTGCCGCGCCTGCGCGTACTGCACCTGGCCGCGACGGTGGTCATCGAGGTCCGCGCGGACATCCGCGATGGCTGCCTCGACACTCTTCACGATCTCATTCCCCCGCCCGCCCCTCGCGACCTGATCGCGCACGAGGGCGCGCAGTTCATCGATCTGCTGCTGGAGGTTGTTGATGGTCGTCGCGTCGCGCCGCTGCCGCTCCTCATCGCGGGCGCGGGCATCCATCGCCTGCCGCGCGTCCATCGCGCGGGGGTCCTGCCGTGGGTCGGGTTGCCGCGTCTCCAATGGTGGTCCCTCTCGTCGCGACGCCCCCGGCGCGGGCCCGGATTCCACGCTTGCTAGACGGTTCGTCGCTGCCGTGCATTGTACCCTATCTTGCCATAATGTGAACCTACCGTACCATGACGGTATTGTTATTGTAGGATTTGTCGTATGGGGAAATATCGAGTAACGAGAAGTCGGACGGAGCATAGTAGGCTTCGTGGCTTCGTCGTCTGTGATGAGTTAGGATTTACGCAGTTGAGGATGTACGTTCCAGATGTTGTGTCGGCAGATCGGATGGTGGTGCATAATCTGGCCCTCACCACGTCCGTACACGCTCAACTTGATACGTTCTATCAGAGTAGGACAGAGCAGCATGTCCCAAAGAATGGTTCCACCAGGAGCACTCTCAGAACCTGATAGGGAATCTTCCTTCGCCCCCTTACACCCAGGCTGCGTGTGACGAGTTTACCTGTTATCGGAACGAATAACACCCAAGGCTCATAAAGCGTGCAGGGACTGAGGGGATGATCTCCGGGAGGGGATAGCCAGTTGCACCGCTGAGCCTACGCGCGTGCTACCTTCGCGGGGCGGGCCAGTCGGAGAGGCACACCTGCGTCCCCGCCCAGATAGGACCGCTCCGCGTCGAATGCCTCGACGTGCGCCATGAACGTGATCGCGTCGCCGGGTCGCAGGTCGAGTCGGCGCACTTGCGCACCGAACATCAGATAGGGCGCGCCCGGGAACGGCTGACCCTCGGCATCCGCAACGTCGCGCAGCCGCAGCAGATCGAAGGCGGTGTCCCGTCCCCGGACCTCCTCGACGCCCGCCACCACTGCGGTGTATCGCACCCGCGCGGCCACTCAGCCCTTGCCGCCACTCATTGCCGCGCAGATTGCCGCGCGCCGCCGGACGAGGTATCGAGCGAGCAGTAGCCCCATCGCCATCGTGCCCGCCCCCATGACGGACATGAACGCGCACGGCACGATGCAGCAGAAACCGTTGCGCCCTGTCGGGATCACGATCTCAGCAGTGCCGTCCGACAATCGCCGCATACTCCCACATCCCTCTCACTGTCGGCGGGCCGCTCGCGAGCACAACCCGCTCCATCGCCTGACTCTGGGTGTCAGCCATGGATATCCTCGACCGCTTCCTCGATCACCTCGTCGTGCATCTCCTTAGAGATTGCCGGAGCGCCCGTGGCGGGCCGCGTCTCGCGCGTCTTCCCTCGCGGCAGCGGCGCGTCGCGCGCGTCGGGCGTCTCATCCATCGTGCTCTTCTTGTCGTTGTTCGTTTCCACAGTAGCCCCCTCGTATCCGTCACGCACCATCGCCCATGAAACGGCCCGGTTCTTAAGAACCGGGCCGGACATCCGGTGATCATCGCAACCCGGTGATCAGCGACGCCGCGACTTGGTTAGCGCGTGCGATCGCGCGGCGGGTCGACTCGCTGCGTCTCAACGGTACGCACCTCAGTGTGGGGACGCTTCAGCAGGCCCGCCAATCCCGCGAGTCCCAGCAGCCCGAGCAGCCCCCACTTGCCGCTGTTGTCCTGCTTTGCGGGCGCAATGGTCGTCGGCGCGGTCGTTGTCGCCGGCGTGGACGCGGTCGGTGTCGGTGACTGCGCGGCCACCGCCGCACCGCCGAAATCCGGGGCGATCGCCATCATCCCCATCAGCCATCATCCCCATCAAGAGGAGGGCCAGCGCACTCACCGTCAATAGCATCACCCTGATCTTCATTGTTGCTCCTTGCCACACTTCCAACACATCGCCCTGGGCACACGCCCGGACATCCCGGAAGCATGCAAGTTACATGCTAGAGATATTACGACTCGGACTACATAGTCAAGCATGTACGGACGCAGGGCGGTGCTAGGGGTTGTGTCCGTATCCTTCTGTAAATAGCGGTGCCGCTCGTCAAAGTGGCCATCGTCCTCCACGATCGGTAGTGCGAACCAACCGGATCGAAGGAGGGGGCGATGACCTATACACAGCGTACCGG
>JAABUS010003675.1_pt1 | contig 24193 bp, 17 predicted proteins | sample 5560161 | NCBI WGS metagenome assembly JAABUS01 (sample SAMN10711885, study PRJNA513376) | rock metagenome | isolation source: Antarctica rocks | place: Antarctica: Victoria Land, Trio Nunatak nord | collected 2016-01-04
GCCCCGGTCGCCTTCCTCGCGTCGGCGCTCGCCCTGGTGTGCGTGGTCAGCGTGGCTGACGTCCTGCCGGACGTGGCCCTGCTGTTCGCGGCCAACGAGCGGTTCGTCGGGTGGGCCGGGCTCGGCGTCGGGGTCGGCGTGCTCGGCTCGGCGTCCTCGCTGCTGCTGATGCGGCGCACCGGAGCCGGCCCGGCGCTGTCGACCGGTGCGGCGGCTGCGGTCTTCGGTCTCGCGCTCGGCCACCAGCTGGTCGACGACCTTCAGGTCGGGCTGGCCCTGGTGATGCTGGGCGCCGCAGTCGGCTGCCTGCTCACCGGCGCCGCCGGGATGGCGTTCGAGCTCCCCGGGCGCTACCGAGCCGCGGTGCTGCTCGCCTGGGTGGTGCCGCTCGTGGCGGGCTGGCCGGTGCTCACGTGGGTCGCTCTCCATGACGCGGCTATCGACGAGGCACAGCTCACCGTGCACCCGTGGGTGTGGCTACTGGCGCCGGTGTCAGCGCTGACCGTGCTGTGGAGCGTGCTGAGCATGCTCGTCGAGCCGCCCCGGGTGCAGGCGGAAGCCGCCGCCGCCTGGGAGACCGCGTGGCCGGCGCTGGGTGTCGTCCTCGTGGTCGGGACGCTCGCGGTGATGGTGGCAGGCTTCGAGCCCAGCATCGACGTGGTCTGGCTTCGCCCCATCGTCATCGCGGTCGCCGGGCTGGTGGTGGTGGGCCTCGCCGCCGTCGCCGTGGCCATTCCGGTCGTGCCGGCACGCATCGCGTACGTCACGCTAGTCGTCGCCGCTTTGTGCATGCCGGCATGCGTCCAGCTGATGCTGGTGGTGACCGACGCTGGTGCGCTGCGGGTGACTGCCGCCGGCGCCGGGCTGCTGGCGGCGGCCGGGGTCCTCGGAGTGGCGGTCGGATGGAGGTGGGCCCCCACGGCCAGCTGGGCGGCACTGCTAGTGATGGCAGGTGCCTGCGCCGGCGCGTGGGTGATGCCGGACGCCATGTGGCCGATGCTCGCGGCAACAGCACCGTTCATGCTTGCAGCCGGTGCTGCGGCAGCGGCGGGCGTGCGGTTGTGCACCGCGACCCCGATGTCGCTGCGTTTCTGTGTGCTGACCGTGGTGGGGGTGCTGCTGCTCGGCTCGACGTTGTCGATCCCGCTCGGGTGGTCGCTCGGTGGCGCGGTGGCGTCGTCCACCGACGACGCCAGGGCAGCCGGCCGGGTTCTCCTCGGCCTGACGTGCGCCGCAGCGGTGCTGGCGGCGGCGTACATCGGCACGCTCACGCCCCAGCTGGCGCTCAACCGCGACCGAGAACCGATCCGCCGTTGACCTGGAGGATCTGGCCGGTCGTGAAGCCGGCCAACGGTGAGGCGAGGTAGGCTACCGCCTCGGCGACCTCATCGGGCGTCCCCGGCCGCTTGACCAAAGTGGTGGCGATGCGGGGCTCGGCCACCTCCGGCGTACGCCGGCCGTCCCAGAACTCCGTGTCCGGGACGAAGCCAGGTGCAACCGCGTTGACGGTGATGCCGTCAGGTCCCAGTGTGGTGGCGAGCCCGAAGATCCACGCGTGCAGCGCCGCCTTCGCAGCCCCGTACGATCCTGCTCCGCGGACCGCGGCGACCGAGCTCATCGCGATGATCCGGCCACCCGGTCGGCTCAGGTGCGGCAGCAAGGCTTCGGTGAGGAGCACAGCGGTCAGCACGTTGGCGCGGAAGTCCGTCATCCAGCCGGCTGCCACGTCGCTGAGCGTCTCCGCGCCGCCGCTCGCGACGCCGCCAGCGTTGTTGACCAGCACGTCCACCTGGCCACCCTCGGCGATGGCATTGGCGGTCGCGCTGACCTGCTCGGGCTCGCTCAGGTCGGCCGAGCGGAACGTGACACGCTCGTGTCCGGTCTCTGCGTTGAGCTCATGGCTCGCCCGTTCGAGCGCGTCGACACGGCGGCCGATGATCACCACGTCGTCGCCGTCGCCGGCGAACGAGCGCGCGATGGCCCGGCCCAGCCCGGTGCCGCCGCCCGACACGACAACGCGCCTGTTCATGGCCACTCCTTCGCGGGGGCGGGCGACGCCCGCGTGCCGTCCGACCCTACGTGAGCCGGTCGCCCGGCCGTGTTCGGCGTCTGGCCGGGCACCGGACGTGGGGGGTGGGCAGCCCGGTCCTCTAGGGTCGTGGCCATGAAGATCTTGGTAACGGGCGGCGCCGGCTATATCGGCAGCGTCACAGCGAAGGCGCTGGAGCAGGCCGGCCACACGCCGGTCCTGCTCGACTCACTGCTCAAGGGGCGGCGTGAATTCATCCGGGACCGCATCTTCTACGAGGGCGACATCGCCGACCGTGGGTTGTTGACGCGCATCGTCGAGGAGCACCCCGACATCTCGTGCACGATCCACATGGCGGCCAGGATCGTCGTCCCGGAGTCGGTCGAGCAGCCCTACGAGTACTACCGCGACAACGTCGCCAAGTCGCTCGAGCTGTTCGACCAGCTGGTGGCGCTCGACCGGCCGCGCATCGTCTTCTCGTCTACCGCGTCCCTGTACGACGTGTCCGAGACCTTCGAGGTCGACGAGACGTCGCCGACGGCGCCCGGCTCGCCGTACGCCCGCACCAAGCGCGCGATGGAGATGGCGCTCGAGGACATGAGCGGCGGCACGACCCTGCGCGCGATCTTGCTGCGGTACTTCAACCCGATCGGCTCCGATCCCGACCTCGAGAGCGGGATCTACGACCGAGAGCCGTCGCACGTCATCGGCCAGCTCGTGCTGGCCGCCAAGGGAGTCAAGGACCACTTCACCATCACCGGGACCGAGCACCCGACCCGCGACGGCACGGGTCTTCGCGACTACATCCACGTCTGGGATCTCGCCCGCGCCCACGTGGCCGCGGTGGAGCGGTTCGACGACGTGCTGTCGGAGCTCGACGCCACCTCTACGGTCATCAATCTCGGAACCGGCCAGGGCGTCACGGTGCGCGAGCTGCTGGCTGCGTTCGAGGCGGTGTACGGCGACAAGGTCCCCACCCGCGAGGCTCCGCCCCGGCCAGGTGATGCGGTGGGTGCGTACGCCAACGTCGACAAGGCCCGCACGGTACTCGGCTGGACCAGCGAGCTGAGCCTCGAGGAGGGGATCGCCTCCGCGTTGGCCTGGGGCCGCAAGAGACGTGAAATCCTCGGCTTCGACTGACTGACGCCGCCCGAACCCTGACCGAGAGGAAGCGCATGAGCACTGACTCCTCGAGCACTGACTCCTCGAGCACTGACTCCGCGAGCACTGACTCCGCGAGCACTGGCCAGCGCCGTCGGTTCGTGCTGAGCGACCCGCACGGCCACGTCGATGTGCTGCGGAGCGTGCTTGCCGAGGGCGGCCTCGTCGACAGCGATGGCCACTGGGCAGGTGGTGACACCCGGCTGTTCGTGCTCGGTGACTTCTTCGACCGCGGCCCCGACGGTGTCGGCGTCGTCGACCTCATCATGCGCCTGGAGGCGGAGGCCGCCGCGGCCGGTGGCGCCGTCGCGTCCCTGATCGGCAACCATGAGGCGCTCACGATCGGCATGCTCCGGTTCGGGTCAGGTTCGCCGACCGGTGAGTCGCAGCTGGCGCAGATGTTTGCGAGCTCGTGGCTGCGCAACGGCGGTCAGACGTCCGACCAGGAGCGCCTCACCGACGAGCACGTCGCCTGGCTGACCGGACTTCCGTCGATCATCGTCGACGACGACCTGCTCCTGTTGCACTCCGACACCGTGGAGTACCTGGCCTGGGGCGACACCGTCGACGAGATCAACGCAGCCGTCCGCGCGGCGCTCACCGGTGATGCCGCCGACGACGCCTGGCTCTGCTGGCAGCGTCTCACCGACCGCTACGCGTTCATGGGCGACGAGGGTGCCGCCGTCGCTCGTGACCTGACCACCACGCTGGGTGGCTCCCGGATCGTGCACGGGCACAGCATCCTCCCCGACCTGCTCGGGGTGGCGCCTGCAGAGGTGACCGGACCCTGGTCGTACGCCGACGGACTGGTGCTCGCGATCGACGGCGGGCTGTACGCCGGCGGGCCGCTGCTGCTGATCGAGACCTGACCTCCCTCCACCTGACCTCCCTCCACTGATTCGTCCGGCTGGCTCGGGCGGTGGCTGTCCGCCCTCAGTCGGACGAATCGGTAGAGGGAGGGAGGATGTCGTCGAGGCCGTCGGCGCCGACGAAGTCGCTGATCGTCTGCACGAGCGTCTCGATCGCGACGCTCTCGCGGACGGCGAGCTCGCGGGCGACCGGGGCGAGCTCGGTTCGGGTGTACACCTCGTCCTGCTCGACGTGATCCACGCTGAGACCGCGGGCGCTCAGCCAGTCGCGCAGAGACCGCGTCAGCGTCGACACGCCGACGGCGGGTGCGACACCGGTCACCGCGAGCAGGATAGTCACCCGCCCCATTCTGTGGGGCAGCCGTCGAGCGTCACCGTCGGGGGGCGAGGACGGCGGGGTCACCGCAGCGTGGCGCCGGGCGGCGTGTTACACGTGGGTCTGATGTGACCATCCCGTAGCCTCTGCAGCATGGCGACCCGTACGTCTTCCCCGCCGAGGTCGCGGAGCGGCAGCACGCGCTCTCGATCCGGCTCGTCCGGTAGCCAGACCCGGCGTACGTCGTCGCGGAGCAGCAGCAAGGGCAGCAGTGCACGTCGCTCTCGCCCTCGCTCGCGTTCCACGAGACGGCGCACCGGGCCTGGTCTGGTGGCGCGGCTCGTGGCTGGAACCGGCCGCGGGCTCGCAGCGCTGTGGCTGGGGGTCGCGCACGTCATCGGTGCGGTCGTACGGCGGATCGGCTCGACGGCCCGGGAGCTCGATCCCGAGCACCGCCGCGACGGGATCGGGCTGAGCCTCATCGGGGTGGCGATCGTGGTCGCCGCGGCGGAGTGGTGGCGGCTTGCCGGCTCGGTCGGCGGCACCGTTCGCTCGGTCGTCGAGAACACCGTCGGGATCGCGGCGTACGCCGTCCCGCTGCTGTTGCTCGCCGCCGCGTGGCGGATGATGCGCCGGCCGGAGCTCAACGGCCCCGCCGGCCGCCCGGTCATCGGCTGGACCGCGATCTCGCTCGGTGTGCTCGGTCTGATTCACCTCCAGCACGGCCTGCCTCGCCCCAGCGGACCGCAGGCAGACATGCGTGACGCCGGGGGAGCCATCGGCTACATCGGGTCCGCCGTGGTCGCCGATCTGTTCCGCAGCACGCTCATCGCGGTTCCGCTGCTTGTGCTGCTCACCGTCTTCGGGCTGCTCGTCGTGACGGCAACCCCCGTCTACCAGATCCCCGCCCGGCTGGCCGCCCTTCGCGACAAGCTGACTGGACGCGCCCCCCGGGAGGCGGCCGATGACGACGCGGCGACCGCCGACCAGCCCGAACCCCTGCGACGCTCGCGCTCCCGCAGCCGCGTCGGCTCGTTCGCCGGCGAGGACGACGAGCAGGCCGTCGGCGACCCGGCAGCCACCGAGGCTCGCGAGCTCGCCCAGCGCGCCGGCAAGGCCGGTTCCGCCGCAGACGACCCGGACACCGCAGCGCTCGAGCCGCCGCCGCACACGCCGTTGCCGCAACGCGTCGAGCAGCTCAGCCTGTCCGGGGACATCAGCTACACCCTCCCCGGCAACGACGTCCTCAAGCCAGGCAGTGCGCACAAGGCGCGTTCGCACGCCTCGGACCTGATCGTCGGACGACTGACCGAGGTGCTCGAGCAGTTCGGCATCGACGCCCAGGTGACCGGCTACACGCGCGGGCCCACCGTCACCCGCTACGAGGTCGAGCTGGGCCCGGCCGTCAAGGTCGAGAAGGTCACGGCCTTGTCGAAGAACATCGCCTACGCCGTCGCCAGCGCCGACGTCCGCATCTTGTCGCCCATCCCGGGCAAGTCCGCGATCGGCGTCGAGATCCCGAACCCCGACGCCGAGATCGTGTCGCTGGGCGACGTGCTGCGGGCACCCTCCGCCCGGGGCGACCACCATCCGCTCGTGGTCGGGCTCGGCAAGGACGTCGAAGGCGGGTTCGTCGTCGCCAACCTTGCGAAGATGCCCCACCTGCTCGTCGCCGGGGCCACCGGCTCGGGCAAGTCGAGCTTCATCAACTCGATGATCGCCGCGCTTTTGATGCGTGCCACACCCGACGAGGTGCGGATGATCATGGTCGACCCCAAGCGGGTCGAGCTGACGGCGTACGAAGGCATCCCGCACCTGATCACCCCGATCATCACCAACCCCAAGAAGGCGGCCGAGGCGCTGCAGTGGGTGGTGCGGGAGATGGACCAGCGCTACGACGACCTGGCGAACTTCGGCTTCCGGCATGTCGACGACTTCAACAAGGCGGTGCGCTCGGGTGCCTTGAAGCCGCCGCCCGGCAGCGAACGGGTGTTCGCGCCGTACCCCTACCTGCTGATCGTGGTCGACGAGCTCGCGGACCTGATGATGGTGGCCCCCCGCGACGTCGAGGACTGCGTCGTACGCATCACCCAGCTGGCCCGAGCCGCCGGCATCCACCTGGTGCTCGCGACTCAGCGGCCCTCCGTCGACGTGGTGACCGGCCTGATCAAGGCCAACGTGCCGAGCCGGCTCGCGTTCGCCACCTCGTCGCTCGCCGACAGCCGGGTCATCTTGGATCAGCCCGGCGCCGAGAAGCTCGTCGGCAAGGGTGACGCCTTGTTTCTTCCTATGGGTGCCAGCAAGCCGGCTCGCGTGCAGGGTGCGTGGGTCACCGAGGCGGAGATCAGGCAGGTCGTCGACCACTGCAAGACGCAGCTGCAGCCGACCTACCGCGACGACGTCACCGCGCCGCAGCAGGCCAAGCGGGAGCTCGACGACGACATCGGCGGCGACCTCGACCTGGTGTGCCAGGCCGTGGAGCTGGTCGTCTCGACGCAGTTCGGGTCGACATCGATGCTGCAACGCAAGCTCCGCGTCGGCTTCGCCAAGGCCGGCCGGTTGATGGACATCTTGGAGAGCCGAGGCATCGTCGGCCCCTCCGAAGGGTCGAAGGCACGCGATGTGTTGATCAAGCCAGACGACGTCGATGACGTGATCGCAAGCTTGCAGGGGGAGAGATGAACGTGGTCATCCGTCGACGTGCGGGCCTGATGGGGGTCATCGCTGCTGCGGCGCTCGCGCTGGCGGCTGCGTACCTCTGGCGCTTCAGCCAGACCGAGGGCACCGTGGCGCTGTTGCTGGGCGCCGTCCTCGGCCTCATCGCGATCGCGCACGCGCTGGCGTTCGGAGACGCGCGTACGCCGTTGCTCGTCGCCGACGACACCGGGCTTCGCGTCCGTCTGGGTGGCGACTGGATCGGTCTCACCTGGAACCAGGTCGAGCGGATCGAGGTCGACGAGCGCGGGCAGCTCACCGACGGCCACGTGGCGGTGCTCGCGGCCGAGCTCGGCGACGCGCTCGACACCGCCACCTGGCGAGGTCGGCTGGGTGCGCGGTTCAACCGGTTCGCCTATGACGCTCCGCTCGTGGTCCCGTTCGGCCTCACCACCACCGTCTCCGTGGTGGACGTGCCAGGCGCGTTGACCCGGCTGGCCGCCGACCGAGCCCCCGTTGTCGTCCTCAACGGACCGGTCGACGAGCCGGAACCGACCGTCGAGGTGCACGACCCGGCCGCGCCGGCCGACGCGCTGGGTGACGAGCCCCACGACGAGAAGCCGCAAGCCGATGCGCAGGTGCCAGCCCCGGCCTTCGGCTGGGTGTCGGCTGCTCCGGTCCACCCGCCGACCGCCGCCGGGCCCGGCGACGAGGACGGCGAGGCTGACGACGAGACCTTCCCCGCTCCCGCGGCACGGACCGCCCAGGGCGCTTCGGCCGCGGCTGAATCGCGCCGACTTCCCTGGGGGTTGCCGAAGCTTCCGCGACCCGGCCGGCGTACAGAAGTCGACGCCCCGGCCGCGCGCTCCGCGTCTGCACTCACCTCGACCCCGGCCCGGCGTGAAGAGGTCACCATGCCGGTGCGCCGCGAGCCGGCGACGATGGGGATGTTGGCGCTGTCGGAGTCGTATGCCGACAACGACACCGAGCCGCTGCCCGAGATCCGCGAGCTGCGCCGCCGCGACGAGCAGCAGCGCGACGCGCACGACGAGGACCGCGGGAACGTCGGGCTCATCATCGACGCCACGACCGACCTCTCGGCGCGAGCGATGCGGAAGGTACGTCGGCCGGCCCCGCCGGAGGTGGTCGACGAGCCGGTCGTCGTCGCGCCCGACAACGAGCCACAGCAGCTGCTGCTCATCGGCAGCACACTGACGCAGGCGCGAGAGACTCTCCGCCTGTCGGTGGACGAGCTTGCCGAACGCACCCGCATCCGACCGTTCGTGATCGACTCGATGGAGATGGACGACTTCGCGCCCTGTGGCGGCGACTTCTACGCTCGCGGCCATCTGCGCATGCTGGGCCGGGTGCTCGGCATCGATGCCGAGCCGCTCGTGCAGACGTACGACGACACGTTCGCCGCACAGCCGATCAACGCCAGGGCCGTCTTCGATGTGGAACTGTCGAGTGGGACCACCGGCATGGTGCGCGGGGGCGCGCCGGGAGCGAACTGGGGTGCGCTCATCGCCACCGTGCTGGTGATCGTGCTGATCTGGGGCGTGGCGCAGTACTTCACCGACAAGCCTGCCGACCGGGCGGGGACGAACGCCCCGGCGCAGAACTCCGCCGGGCTCGGCTCACCGGGACCAGGCAATCAGCCGGTCTCGGCTCCGCCGCCCGTCCAGGCGTTCGTCAAGGTGATGGCTCGGGGAGGTGACACCCGCGTTGTCGTCACGGACCGGGCCGGTGAGGTCGTCTACCGCGGCGTGCTCACGGCCGGCGAGTCGACCCGCGTCGTCGGTGCAGCCCCGCTGCGGGTGATGGCTGTCGACGGCGGCGCGATTGCGCTGCGGGTGAAGGGTCGCCAGATCGGGCTGATGGGAGACTCCGGCGAGCGTGCGTTCCACCGGATCCGCGCTTCGCGCTAGCGAGCTCCTGACGGTCGCGCTGCCTGGGCTGGAGTGACGTCGAGACCTCGTGGATTCGGCGCCGTCGTCGCCGGACTGCATACTGGGGACCACCGATGACTGCCTCCCCGCCTGCGACCATGCCCCCGGTCGACGTCTCCGATACCGGTGCCGCGACCACCGTTGCGCTGCTGACGCTCGGGTGTGCGCGCAACGACGTGGACTCCGAGGAGCTGGCGGCGAGGCTCGAGACCGGCGGGTTCCGCCTTGTCGACGATCCGGAGAATGCCGAGACGGTCGTCGTCAACACGTGTGGCTTCGTCGAGGCTGCGAAGAAGGACTCCGTGGACGCGCTGCTGGCGGTGTCGGAGCTCAAGGGCGCCGGCCCGACGCGGGCCGTCGTGGCGGTCGGCTGCATGGCGGAGCGGTACGGCAACGAGCTTGCCGCCTCGCTTCCCGAGGCCGACGCCGTGCTCGGCTTCGACGACTACCCCGACATCGCTGGCCGACTCCGCGGAATCCTTGCCGGTGAGGCCCACACGGCACACGTGCCACGGGACCGCCGGGGGCTGCTGCCCATCACGCCGGTCGACCGCGCCGTGGCGTCGGCCCCCTCGTTGCCGGGCCACGCGCAGTCGCCCCCCGACCTGCCAGCCGGAGTAGCGCCGGCAAGCGGCCCGCGGGCGATGCGCCGCCGGCTCGGTTCCAGCCCGATGGCCCCGCTGAAGCTGGCGTCGGGATGCGACCGGCGCTGCTCGTTCTGTGCGATTCCGAGCTTCCGCGGGTCCTTCGTCTCCCGCCGGCCCACCGACGTGCTCGACGAGGCGCGCTGGCTGGCCGACCAGGGTGTGCGGGAGCTGTTCTTGGTCAGTGAGAACTCGACGTCGTACGGCAAGGACCTCGGCGACCTTCGACTCCTCGAGACGCTCCTGCCTGAGCTGGCGGCGGTCGACGGCGTACGCCGGGTGCGGGTGTCCTACCTCCAGCCGGCGGAGATGCGTCCGGGCCTGGTCGAGGTGATCGCGTCGACGCCGGGCGTGGCCGACTACTTCGACCTGTCTTTCCAGCACGCGTCCGCCCCGGTGCTGCGCCGGATGCGACGGTTCGGCGACCCGGAGCGCTTTCTCGCTCTGCTGGAGCAGATCCGGGCCGCCAGCCCGCACGCGGGCGCCCGCAGCAACGTCATCGTCGGGTTCCCCGGCGAGACGGAGGACGACCTCCAGACGCTGTGCGACTTCCTCGGCGCCGCCCGGCTGGACGCCGTCGGCGTCTTCGGGTACTCCGACGAGGACGGCACCGAGGCGGTCGGGCTCGCCGGTCATCACGACGACGACGAGATCCGCGCCCGCACCGAGCGCGTCAGCCGGCTCGTTGAGGAGCTGACGACGCAGCGTGCAGAGGACAGGATCGGTGAGCGGCTCGACGTACTGCTGGAGTCCGTTGCCGGCGCCGGAGGGGAGGGTCGGCCGGCGTGTCAGGGTCCCGAGGTGGACGGTTCGACGACCGTGCGTGAGCTGCCGGCCGATGCTCGGGTAGGTGACCTGGTCACCGCGGTTGTCGTCGCGACCTCGGGTGTCGACCTCGTTGCCTCCGCTGTGAAGCAATAGGTTGTCGGCTATGTCCGCTGGTCGTCCTGCTCCCGACACCTCCGGTGCCGGCGCGACAGCTGACCCGCCCACCAACTGGAACCTCCCCAACGCGCTGACCGCCCTGCGCATCTTGCTGGTGCCGCTGTTCGGGTGGCTGCTCCTGCACGACGGCGGCCACGACACCGCGTACCGGATCTGGGCGTTCGTGGTCTTCCTCGGCGCCATCCTCACCGACAAGATCGACGGTGAGATCGCGCGCAAGCGCAACCTTGTCACCGAGTTCGGCAAGCTGATGGACCCGATCGCCGACAAGGCCCTCACCGGGATGGCCCTCGTCGGTCTGTCGATCATCGGCGAGCTGTGGTGGTGGGTGACCATCCTCGTGCTGGGACGCGAGTGGGGTATCACGTTGATGCGCTTCTGGGTCATCAAGTACGGCGTGATGCCGGCAAGTCGCGGTGGCAAGATCAAGACGACGCTGCAGGCCGTCGCGCTGTGCGGACTCGTGCTGCCGCTGCGCGACTTCACCGGGGTGGTGGGTGACATCGCTGATGTGCTCTGGTGGGCGGCGCTGGTGGTGATGGCGGCAGCCGTCGCATTCACGATCGTTACCGGCATCGACTATGTCCGTGAAGCGCTGAGGTTGCGTCGTGAGGACCCGTCGGCGGCGTCGTCGTCGCGGCAGTCCCCCTCCGCGTCGTGACCGCGGACCGCCCGCTGGTCTCGTCGTTCGACGAGCATGACCCGCATCTCTTGGCGGCGGACGTCCTTGACCAGCTGAACCGCCGCGATGGGACCCTGGCGACGGCCGAGTCATTGACCGGCGGACTGGTCGCCGCGGCGCTGACCAGCATCGCCGGGTCGTCCGCGGTCGTGCAGGGTGGGCTGGTGGCCTACGCCACCGACGCCAAACACCACCTCCTGGGGGTCGATCCTGACCTGATCGCGGTCCACACCGTGGTCTCGGGCGAGGTAGCAGGCGCGATGGCGGCCGGTGCGGTCACCTTGTTCGCCAGCACCTGGGCGGTGTCAACGACCGGCGTCGCCGGGCCTGAGCGACAAGACGACCGACCGGTGGGCACGGTGTACGTCGGCGTCGCAGGCCCGGCAGGGCCTGCCTCCGCGGTGACCACTGCGCAGTTCACGCTGACCGGCTCCCGGGAGTCGATCAGGGCGGCGACCGTCGTGGTGGCCCTGCGCATGCTGCTCGACCGTTTGGCGCCGCCTGACTGACGCCGGAAGAAACGGGGCCACCGCGCTGTTGTTGCCGGGGTACGACGCGCGGGGAGCCGGTGACAGGTAGCCTTGGGCGGACCAGGAGCGAGCAGCGTCTCGCCGAGCAGAAGAACGCGAGAGGAGCAGACCCCATGATCTTGGTTCGCCGACTTCTCGGAGACGTGCTCCGCCAGCAGCGTCTGCTCCAGGGCAAGACCCTGCGTGACGTGTCCGCAGACGCTCGGGTGAGCCTTGGCTACATCTCGGAGATCGAGCGTGGCCAGAAGGAGGCGTCGTCTGAGTGCCTCGCCGCCATCTGTCAGGCGCTCGAGCTTCCGCTGTCCATGGTGATGTCGGAGGTGAGCGGTGAGCTCGCCCGCGAGGAGGCCGCCGTGGCAGGCCTCACCTCGCTGCCGGTGTCGGCCAAGGTCCGCTCCGACGTCACGACAGTCGCTGCCTGACCGCCCACGAACCTTTGCGGTGGCGACTCCTCAGCCGGGCTCCGGCTGGCAGGTCGGGCACCAGTAGCTGACCCGCGCCTGGCTGGGCCGACCGACCGCCGACGCTGTGCCGCTGCGCCTCAGACCTGTGCTGGGTCGTGCTGCGCCCGGTCCCGGCGTGCGCCCGCTCTCATGCGGGTCGTACGGCGTGACGCCGCGCTCGACGTCATCGGCCGTGGCGACGGTCTGCTCCCTGATCGGCGTGGCGCAGCGCAGGCACGGCTTGCCGGAGCGCGCGTAGACCCAGCTCTGCTGCCCACGACGCAGGTTGCCGGTCGTTGTCTGCTGCGCGCGGTCCTTGTTCGCCTCCAACATGCGATGCACCTTGTCGAGCAGCTGAGGCAGTACGTCGACGTCGCCTACCGGCGTGTGCGGGTGCACCCCGAGCACGAAGCACACCTCACACTTGTAGAGGTTGCCGACGCCGGCAAGGTTGCGCTGGTCGAGCAGCGCTTCGCCGATGGGGCGCTCCGGGCGGGCCTCGAGTCGACGGAGCACCTCGGCAGGAGACCAGTCGGGCCCCAGTACATCAGGCCCGAGGTGCCCGACCAGCGTGTGTTCGTCGTCGCGCGGCACCAGGTCGACCACGGCGAGCCGGAACCCGATCGCCTGCCAACGGTCGTTCGCCAGCACGACGCGCGCCTGGAACCCGGGCGAGCGCCAGGGGGATCCGGCCTTGTAGATGTGCCAGGAACCCTCCATCTTCAGGTGCGTGTGCAGGGTCACCTCTTCCAACCGGGTGAGTAGATGCTTGCCTCGGCTGATCGTCTCGACGACCCGCTGGCCGGTGAGGTCGACCTCGGCGTACGCCGGCACACGGAACTCCGCGGTCGTGAGAACGCGACCGCGAAGCGCCGAGTCGAGGCGTTGTGCGGTCCGCCAGACGGTGTCGCCTTCGGGCATTCTCGGCCGTCTCAGCTTCGCAGCCGCAGGCCGCGCGGCGTCGCACGGAAGCCGGCGGCCTCGAGCGCCGACGAGAGGGGTGAGCCGAGGATGTGCTCACCGTCGGCGCGCTCGACGGTGAGCTTGCCCAGCGCACCGTCGCGAACGGCTAGCGCCAACGCGTCGACCGCCGGCTGCAGCCGACGCGGGTCGGCGGTGAAGGTGAGCAGGGTGCGGCCACCACGCTCGACGTAGAGCGCCAGTGCGCCGTCGAAGACCACCACGACCGCGCCCGCCTTGCGGCCCGGACGATGACCGGTGGCGCCGGTCAGGTCGCTGGCCCGGTCGGGCCAGGGCAGCGCTGCGCCGAAGGGGTTGGCAGGGTCGGTCGCAGCCAGCACCAGCGCGCTCGGTCCCGTCGGCTCGGCGCCGCGAGCCTCGCTCGACATGGAGCGCAGCCGGTCGACGGCTCCGGTCACCCCGAACTGGGCAGCGCCGAGCCCTGCGACGAAGTAGCCGCGGCGGCAGCGCCCGGACTCCTCGAACGCCGCCAGCACCTTGTAGGCGCCGGCGAAGCCGCCGGGGGTGCGTTCGCTGACGACGGCGCCGCGAGTGACCACGCCGTGCCGCTCCAGCAGCGCCTCTGCGGTGGCGTGGGCACGCCGGGTCGGGTCGGACTCACGCTCAGGGGTGAGCGACCAGCGGCCGGCAACGGTCGGCGGTCCGGTGCGGGACGGCAGACCCGCGCGGCCGAGAGCGCCTCGTGCAGCGGTGCCGCGCCCGCGCACCCGTCCGCGAGGGGTCTGCCGCCGAGATCGGTGGCTGCCTCGGCCGGCGCCCAACAAGGAGCGCAGCGGCGTGATCGTGTCGTTGGTGAGGTGTCCGGACCACGCGAGGTCCCAGATCGCTGCCGCCAGCTGCTGGTCGTCAGTCGAGCCCACGGCGTCGGAGAGCTGGCGGAAGAAGAAACCGCCACCGTTGCCCAGCACATCGAGAACCTGCTCGTGCAGGGGAGTGAGCTCGACCGTGCCCAGGTCGGGAAGAGTGAGGTGAGCAGTGTCGGCGACGTGCAGTGACACCCACCCGTCGGTGCCCGGCAAGGACCCAGCACCGGCCCAGGTCACCTCACCGGACGACGTCAGCTCATCAAGCATCGACGGGTGGTAGTCGAGCAGCCTGCTGCGCAGCACGAAGGGTTCGAGCGCCGATGCCGGCACGGCGCAGCCGGCGAGCTGCTCGACCGCAGCCAGCACGCCTTCGGTGCCGCGCAGCCGCCCTCCGACGTTCTGCCAGGCCGGAAGGAACCGCCCCAGCGCGGCCGGCTCGACCGGCTCGATCTCCTTGCGGGCCGCTGCCAGCGAACGCCGACGCAGCCGGCGGAGCACTTCGGCGTCGCACCACTCGCTGCCATGACCGTGCGGCCGGAACTCACCTGCAGCAATCCGGCCGGCTGCGCTGAGCCGGGCCAGTGCGTCGTGGGCGATGGCTTGGCCCAGCCCGAACCGGCTCGCGACCTCGGCGGTGGTGAAAGGTCCGTGGGTCCGGGAGAACCTCGCGACGAGGTCGCCGAGCGGGTCGGCAACAGGCTCGGTGAACGCTTCGGGGACTCCCGGCGGCACGGGCACGCCGAGCGCGTCACGCAGCCGGCCGACGTCCTCGACGGCAGCGATGTGCTCGTCGCCGCCGATCCGGACGGTCACCGCGCGGCGGGCCGCTGTCAGTTCCTTCACCCAGCCGTCGACGCCCGCGTCGGGCACGGAGCGCTCGCGGATGTCGGCGACCGTGAGCGGCCCGAGCAGCCGCAGCAGGTCGGCCAGCCCCTCGACGTCCTTGGCGGCCCGCTCGGGGGTGAGCCGTTGCAGCTCGCGCCCCACCTCGTCGACCACATCGGGGTCGAGCAGGTCGCGCAGCTCGGTGCGGCCCAGGAGCTCGCCGAGCAGCGCCGGGTCGAGGGCGAGCGCGGCGGCCTTGCGCTCGGCGAGCGGAGAGTCGCCCTCGTAGACGAACGACGCGACATAGCCGAACAGCAGCGACCGGGCGAAGGCGCTGGGCGTGCTGGTCTCGACCTCGACGACCCGGATGCGCCTCGCCTCGATGTCGCGCGTCAGCTGCACGAGTGCCGGCACGTCATAGACGTCGCGCAGACACTCGCGAACCGCTTCGAGCACGATCGGGAACGAGCCGTACTTGCTGGCGACCTCGAGCAGGGCGGCGGAGCGCTGCCGTTGCTGCCACAGCGGGGAGCGCTTGCCGGGGTTGCGCCGGGGCAGCAGCAGCGCGCGCGCCGCGCACTCGCGGAACCGGGAGGCGAACAACGCTGAGCCGCCCACCTCGGTGGTCACGATGTCTTCGATCTCGTCGGGCTCGAACAGGCACAGGGCGGCGCCGGGGGGCTCGGCGTCGGTCTCGGGGATGCGGATCACGATGCCGTCGTCGCCGGCCATCGCCTGCGCGTCGATGCCGAAGCGCTCGCGCATCCGGGCGCCGATGGCCAGCGCCCACGGACCGTGCACCGCGGCGCCGTAGGGCGAGTGCAGGATCAGCCGCCAGTCGCCGAGCTCGTCGCGACAGCGCTCGACCAGCAGCTGTCGGTCGTGTGGAACGTAGCCGGTGTCGCTGCGCTGCTCGGCGATGAACGACACCAAGTTGGCCGCGGCGAACGCGTCGAGCCCGGCGGCCGCAGCCCGCTCCACCCCCTTGGCCTCGGTCAGCGTGGTGAGCTCACGGACGAACCCGCCGACCGCGGCACCGAGCTCGGCGGGGCGACCGAGCGCGTCGCCCTTCCAGAACGGCAGCTTGCCGGGTTGACCCGGGGCGGGGGACACGAGCACCCGGTCGTGGGTGATGTCCTCGATCCGCCAGCTCGACGCACCCAGCGCGAAGATGTCGCCGACCCTCGACTCGTAGACCATCTCCTCGTCGAGCTCGCCCACCCGGGCTCCCGGCTCAGCGCGGCCGTTGGACGCCGACCCGACCAGGAACACCCCGAACAGCCCGCGGTCGGGGATCGTGCCGCCCGACGTGACGGCGAGCCGCAGGGCACCGGGGCGGCCGGTGATCGTGTCGGCCACCCGGTCCCACACGAGCCGGGGCCGCAGCTCGGCGAACTCGTCGGACGGGTAGCGCCCGGCGAGCAGGTCGAGGGTGGCGTCGTACGCCGAGCGGGGGAGCGTCGCGAACGACGCCGAGCGACGCACCAAGGCGAAGAGGTCGTCGGTGCTCCAGGTGTCGAGGGCGACCGCCGCCACGACCTGCTGGGCCAGCACGTCGAGGGGGTTGGCGGGCACCTTGAGGGCCTCGATCTGTCCGGCGCGCATCCGCTCGACGGTGACGGCGGTCTGCACGAGGTCGGCGCGGTGCTTGGGGAACACCACGCCGCGGGAGATCTCGCCGACGTGGTGGCCGGCCCGGCCGACCCGCTGCAGCCCGCTGGCGACCGACGGCGGTGACTCGACCTGGATGACCAGGTCGACGGCACCCATGTCGATGCCGAGCTCGAGGCTCGACGTGGCCACGACGCAAGGGAGCCGACCGGCCTTGAGGTCCTCCTCGATCAACGCCCGCTGCTCCTTGCTCACCGATCCGTGGTGGGCGCGGGCGATGATCTCGGGGACGCCGTGGGACGCGCCGGCTTGCGCCATGATCGCGGCCGGCTGACCCGAGCCGGGCACCTCCTCGCCGAGGCGCTCCAGTGCGATCTCGTTGAGCCGGGCAGTCAACCGCTCGGCCAGCCGACGTGAGTTGGCGAACACGATCGTGGACTGGTGCTCGCGCACCAGGTCGACGATGCGCTCCTCGACGTGCGGCCAGATCGAGGGCCGCGGCGCGTTGCCGGCCGCCGGACCCTCGAAGCCCTCGACCTCGGGGCCGAGGGTGCCAAGCTCGGTCATGTCCTCGACGGGGACGACGACCTGGAGGTCCCACTGCTTCTCTGAGGGCGGTGAGACCACCTCGACCGGCTGAGTGCCACCGAGGAAACGCGCCACCTCGTCGATCGGACGCACCGTCGCCGACAGCCCGATCCGCTGGGCAGGGCGCTCGAGCAGCGCGTCGAGCCGCTCGAGCGACAGTGCCAGATGGGCACCCCGCTTGGTGCCGGCGACCGCGTGCACCTCGTCGATGATCACCGTGTCGACCCCCTGGAGGGACTCACGCGCCTGCGACGTCAGCATCAAGAACAGCGACTCAGGGGTCGTGATCATGATGTCGGGCGGGGTCGCCGACAGCTTGCGCCGGTCGGCCTGCGACGTGTCGCCGGAGCGGATGCCGACGGTGACGTCACGAACCTTCTCGCCCAGGCGAGCAGCGGCTTGGGAGATCCCGGCCAACGGTGCCCGCAGGTTGCGCTCGACATCGACCGCGAGCGCCTTCAGCGGCGAGATGTAGAGCACCTGGCAGCGCTGTCGCTTCTGCGCCGGCGGCGGTGTCGTGGTCAGCCTGTCCAGCGCCCACAGGAACGCCGACAGCGTCTTGCCGGAGCCGGTCGGCGCCACGACCAGGGCGTGGCGGCCGGCCGAGATGGCGCGCCACGCACCGGTCTGGGCCGGTGTCGGTGCCGCGAAGGCGCCGGCGAACCAGGCGCGGGTCGCCGGTGAGAAGTCGCTCGGCGTAGGGACGGGTGTGCTCACCTCTTCATCCTGCCCGATCTCGCCGACAGTCCTACGAAGCTACAGATGCGTAGGCCCCGTAAGGGCGTAGGTTGTTCACCAAGGGATCGGAGGCCCTGTTCCCGGGGCCCCCAAGAAGGGCAAGCGTGCACTTTGAAGGGGCGTCGCAGGCGGCGTCAAGATCAGCGCGTCACTATTTCTTTGCTGTCAAACTACATTTCGGCTTGACGCTGTTAGGGCTGGTCCCTTATTTTCTCTTCACTTCGGAGGCACAGCCTGATGCCGACATAGGGGCCGGTCTCGCGATATTCTGGCTGGCAGTCCTTGGCCTTCCATGGTCATTTCAATATTTCTTCGGCGGCTTCGACAACGACCACCGCGAGCTTGTCTACATTTCGGGGTGTGCCTTGTTTAACGTTGCCCTGCACTTATGGCGGCGCTGGGCGTCTTGGCGACGACTCCCGTCCAGTTCAGCCTAGACGGCAGCGGCGCGGCCGTAGTTAACGACGGGATTCGCTTGACTGCAAGGCAGCATTTAACCGTTGTCGTTGTCGTTGTCGTTGTCGTTGTCGTTGTCGTTGTCGTTGTCGTTGTCGTTGTCGTTGTCGTTGTCGTTGTCGTTGTCGTTGTCGTTGTCGTTTGTCGTTTTGCGCTGAGCGGTGCCAGCGGCCGTGGAAGTGCCGGCGGCTCATTTGGACTCGGCGCCGATCGCCCGTCTCCTGACCCCTTCGGGCAACGACACCCCTTCATGAGGCCGTCATTCCTTCGGGAATCTCCCGTGCTTGTCGGCAACCCCGGCCCCGACCGGCCGATTCAGGGCCGCCCTGCAGCCACGTAGGCCGGCCGTCCTAGCCCCGCCTCCACGCGCATTATCGTACTGGACGGTGGAGATCTACGTCGCTGACTGTGCTCATTTCCCACTCAAAGGTCGCCGCCCTCGTCGAGCAGACGGTTGATTTCTCGCTGGATGAGCCCGAGGCGGGCCTCCTTGACCAGCGGCACCTGACGTCGCCGGCGACGGATCTCCGCCAGGTCGATGTCCACGATGAGCACCTGTTCGTCACCTTGCGCTGCCTCTGCCACCACGTTGCCCCAGGGGTCGACGACGTGCGAACCGCCCCAGAACCGGAAGCGGCCCTCCACCCCGACCCGGTTCACGAAGACGACGAAGAGCTGGAACATCCGGCCGTAGAACCGGGTGATGTCGTGCCAGTACTCGTGCGAGTCGTAGTGCTCGGGGAAGCTGCTCTGCGAGCTCGCGGCCGGCACGAGCAGCACCTGGGCGCCGTCTTGGGTGGCGAGGAACGCCAGCTGGGGCTGCCAAGCGTCGTTGCAGCACAGGACCGCCATCCGGGTGTCCGGTTGCGCATCGAACGCACGCAGCCGCGGCCCGGCGGTGAAGTGGTTGCGCTCCTCGAAGGGGGCGTACGCCGGCAGGTACAGCTTGCGGTGCACGTGCACGAGCCGCCCGGCCTCGTAGTACGCGGTGCTGTTGTAGGTGTGCGGCCCGGGGGGACCGGCCTCGACGAAGCCGATCGAGACACCGCTGGGGCCGGCGGCGCGGGCGAGCTTCTCGATGCGGGGGTCGTCGGGTCGCATCGACAGGTCGGCGTCCACCTCGCCGACGGAGTAGCCGGAGAGGAACAGCTCTGGGAAGACTATGACGTCGCTGGAGCCGGCGACGGCGCCCGCGACCGCTTCATGTGCGCTCTCGATGTTGGCGTCGATGTCACCGAGGTGGGAGTCCAGCTGGGCAAGCGCAATCCGCAACGGCGTCTCCGTTCATACACCTCGGGCCCCGACCGTGGCCGGGACCCGAGACGGTCGATCAATACTCTGTCAGCCGATCAGGTTGTTGTCCTCCAACCACTTCTTGGCGACGGCCTCTTCCGGAAGTCCGTCCACATCGACCTGCGCGTTCAACTTCTGCAGCTCCTCCGTGGTGAGCTTGTCGGCGATCGGCTGGAGCACGTCCTCCAGCTTCGGGCTGTCCTTGAGCACCGTGTCGTTGACAGTCATGGCTACCTCGTAGCCCGGGAAGAACTGCTTGTCATCCTCGAGAACCACCAGCTTGTTGGCGGGGATCTGGCCGGCGCTCTCGAACACCTCACCGAAGTTGCACGGATCTGCCTTCGGCAGGGCGGTGTAGATGATCTCGAGATCGAGCTCGGTGATCTGCTCGTCAGGGAGCTTGAAGCCGTACGTTTTCTCCACGCCGGGGAATCCGTCCGATCGGTCGAGGAACTCCGCCGCCGCGCACAGCGAGGCCGACTCCGGGTCGCTGTTGGCCAGCTCGGCGTAGTCGGAGAGCGTCGTCACCCCGAGGGAGTCGGATGTCTCCTGGGACGTGGCGAACGCGTAGGTGTCGTTGGCGGACGACTTGGCGATCCACTTGACGCCCTTCTTGGCGTCCTGCTCCGCGACTGCGTCGAACAGCTCCTGTGGGTCCTTGGCGGCGTCGTCAGTGCTGTTTCCGAGGATGTCGACCCAGCCGGTGCCGGTGTACTCCCAGTACATGTCGATCTCGCCGCTCTCGAGGGACTTGCGGACGTTTGCGGTGCCCTCGATCCCGGTCTCGTCCTTCACGGTCGCGCCGGCGTCCTCGAGCGCGAGGATGGCGATCTGACCGAGGATCTTCTGCTCCGTGAACTCCTTCGATCCCACCGTGAAGGACTTGCCCGCCAGGTCACCGCTGCCGCCGCCGCTGTCACCCCCACCGCACGCGGCGACCGCGAGCATTGCCCCGGCGGCCAGAGCCGTGAGGCGAGCTGCCTTTTTCGTGTAGCGCATGATGGCTTACCTTCCCTTGTGTTGTGGATGCAAAGAGCGTGAATGCAGAGAGCGTGGATGCAGAGAGCGTGGATGCACAGATCACAGCCCCCGTGGACGCAGGACGTCTTCGGCGATGCCGGCCAGGTAGTCGACCAGCAGTGCCAGCACCGCCACGAGGATGCCGCCGACAATCGTGACGAACGGGTGGTTGCTCGAGAAGCCCGAGACGATCAGGCTGCCCAGCCCGCCCGCGCCGACGAAGGCACCGAGCGTGGCGGTCCCGACATTGATCGTGAGGGCGGTTCGTAGGCCGGCCATGATGACGGGTACAGCCAACGGCAGCTCGATGCGCGTGAGCACGGCGAACTTCGTCATCCCCATGCCGCGGGCGGATTCGATGACCGAGGCGTCGACCTGGGTGAGGCCGACCATCGTGTTGCGCAGCACCGGCAAGGTCGTATAGGCGGTCAGTGCAATCACGGTCGGCAGGAACCCGAATGTCCATACGATCGCGAAGATCAACAGGAGACCGATGGTCGGCACTGCCTGGCCGATGTTGAACAAGGCAATGGCAGGAGGCGTCGCGCCGCGGGCGAAAGAGCGAGTGAGCAGGATTCCCACCGGGATGGCGATGAGCAGAACGAGCACGGTCGAGGCGATCGTGAGCTCGAGATGCTCCCTGGTCCGGGCGACGATGAAGCTGAATGCGAGACGCTTCGCCTCGGTTGCGTCCTTGTCCCGACGGCTCACCGAAAGGTAGGTGGCCACCAGGACCAAGCCGAGGAGCACGGGCATGAACAAGTAGCTCGCGAGCGACCGACGTCTGCGGGGACCGGCATCGACCGCACCCGCGGCCACTGACGCCGTCAGGGTCTTGTCGGAGGGCGGGGGCACGTCAGCTGTCCTCGTCCTCGTCGCTCTGGCCACGCAGCCGGCCCTGCTCGGCGCGCCGCAGACTGCGCACGGTCTCGTTGATCGTGTCGATGTCGACGATGCCTTGGTAGGCGTTGGAGCCGTCGACGACGATCGCAGTGCTGTAGCGGGCGGAGAGCATCTCGTTGAGCGTGTCGCTCAGGGTCGCGTTCGGTTGCACCACCGCCTCGGCGGGAAGGCCGATCTCGGAGAGGCGTTTGCCGTCGCCTGCACGGTGGAGGTGCTCTGCGTTGACCCACTTCAACGGACGCCGCTGGTCATCGAGCACGAGCACCGCGGTCTTGTCACTGCTCTCGAGAAGCCGGTGCACCTCGGCGTGATCGGCCCCTTCGTCCACCGTCGGCCACTGGTGCAGCTCGACGTCACGCACCCGGCTCAGGCTGAGACGCTTGAGCGAGGCACCGCGGCCGATGAAGTCCGCGACGAAGTCGTCGGCGGGGTTGACCAGGATGCGCTCGGGGGTGTCGAACTGGGCGATGTGCGACTGCTCCTTGAGGATCGCGATCCGATCACCCATTTTGATGGCCTCGTCGATGTCGTGGGTGACGAAGATGATCGTCTTCTTGATCTGCTCCTGGAGCCGCAGGAACTCGTTCTGAAGCCGGTCGCGGGTGATCGGGTCGATGGCGCCGAACGGCTCGTCCATCAGCATCACGTCGGGATCGGCGCTCATCGCACGGGCGACGCCCACGCGCTGTCGCTGACCGCCGGAGAGCTCCTTGGGGTACCGGTCTCGGTACTGACCGGGATCCATCCCTACCATGTCGAGCAGCTCGTCGACGCGCTCTGAGATGCGCTCCTTCTTCCAGCCGAGAAGCTTCGGGACGGTGGCGATGTTGTTGGCGATCGTGACGTGCGGGAAGAGGCCGATCTGCTGGATGACGTAGCCGATCCGGCGACGCAGCTGGTCGGGGTTGACCTTGGTGACGTCCTCGCCGTCGAGGTAGATCCGCCCGGACGACGGTTCGATGATCCGGTTGATCATCTTCATCGTCGTCGTCTTGCCGCAGCCAGACGGGCCGACGAGGATCACGATCTCGCCCTTGGGGATCTCCATCGTGAGGTCCTCGACGGCCGGCTCACGCTGGCCAGGGAAGCGTTTGGCGAGATTCTCCAGCCTGATCTCGATCGTGCCGCCATCGGGCGCAGCCCCGGACTCGGGGGCTGCGGCTTCCTGGGTGTCAGTCATCTGATGCCTTTCGAGGTCGTGAGCCTGGAGATCACGACATAGACAAGATCGAACAGGATGGCCAAGACGATGATGCCGAGCGTTCCGCTGAGGACGTCGTTGAGCGCCGCCGCACTTCCGATGCTGGCACCGAAGATCGGCTCGCCCAGCCCCGGCCCGTTGATGTAGGCGCCGATCGCGGCGATGCCGATGAGCAGCAGGGTGGCCACCCGTACGCCGGTCAAGACGACCGGCCAGGCGAGCGGGAGCTCGATGCGCCACAACCGGGCGGCGCGGCCCATGCCCATGCCCTGGGCGGACTCGACCACCGCCGGATCCACCTCGCGGAGCCCGACGATGGTGTTACGCACGATCGGCAGCAGGCCGTACATCACCAGCGCGACGACCACCGAGTTCCCACCGAGGCCGAGCCCCGGGACCTGGATGAGGAGCGTGAACAAAGCCAGCGACGGGATCGTCAGAAATGCTCCAGTCACGGCCAGGACGAGCTCGCGAGGACGATCGGTCTGGTAGGTGAGGACGCCGAGCGCAACGCCGATGACGGTGGCGATCAGAACCGAGATGACAACGATGACGGCGTGGTCGATCGCGAGCTGCACGAGGTCCTGCCAGGTGAACTCGAGGTAGGTCCAGAAGCTCGAGTACCAGCTGATGTCGTCAGTCATGACGGCGGCGCCTCGTGGGGCGGCCCGATCTGCTTTCCATCAGTTCCTCCCGTTTGGACTCTGCTGACTCTGGCATGGGGCCGCACGGCGCACAAGGTCGTTGCCGTCAGGGCAACGGTCGGCAGTTCCTGAGCCACGGTGAGAACACCCGTACGCAGGACAAGCGCCACTAAGCGGTCACCACCGAAAATACGTCCAGGGTCTGCCGGGCCGGCAACCCCCGAACAACTTCCGGTGGTGACCGCTAGCGATACGTCGACGAGAGCTCGCTGCAGTGCACGAGAAGCTGCTCGACCGCCGCAGTGATCGTGCCCGCGTCGAAGCGACTCGCCGGGCCCTGCACGCCTACGAGTGCGGTGAGCTTGCCGCCGCGGAAGACCGGGGCCGCGATCGCGTTGAGGTCGTCCTCGCGCTCGCCGATCGCCTGCGCCCAGCCGCGCTCGCGGATGGTCGACACCTCGACCGCGAGCACGGCGACGTCGGTGATCGTGCGCGGGGTGTACGACGGCAGCGGACCCGACGGCAGCCTCCCGGCGTACGCCAAGAACACCTTGCCGGTGGCGGTGGCATGGTCGATACCGGGACGGCCGACCTCGGCGACGCTGCGCACGGACGAGGAGCTCTGCACGAAGTCGACGGTGATCGTGCCATGCTCGTAGGGCACCGACAACGTTGCGGTCTCGCCGGTGGCCGCCATCAGCGCTTCCAGGTGCGGGCGACACAGCTGCCGCATGTCGACCCGGGCGAGGGCGGCGTTACCGAGCTCGACCAGGCGCGGTCCGAGTCGGAAACGGCCGCTGTCGGAGACCCGGCTGACCAGCTCGTCGCGCGCCAGGGTGGCAAGCAGCCGTGACACGGTGCTGGCGTTGATACCGGTCCGCCGGGCGATCTCGTTGTTGCCGAG
>JAABUS010003676.1_pt1 | contig 24186 bp, 19 predicted proteins | sample 5560161 | NCBI WGS metagenome assembly JAABUS01 (sample SAMN10711885, study PRJNA513376) | rock metagenome | isolation source: Antarctica rocks | place: Antarctica: Victoria Land, Trio Nunatak nord | collected 2016-01-04
AGAGCGAGCTGGGTGATGCATCACTAGAATCGGATGCTGCGTCACCCCTACTCACCAGGCGCGCTCGCTAAAGCGGCAGCGTCTGGGCCAGCGTCGAATGAGCGAGGTGCAGATCTTTGTCGCTTTGACCTGCCAAGGATTCCATAGCTTTCTGCATACGCTAATACCTCGCTGTTGCGTGTCAGCATATCACGACAGCTTGATCGACTGAAGAAGAGTTTGGTGACTCTATCGAGCTCGTCCTTTTCGTACTGCCAGAACCAGGACTCGCGTTCCAGATTTTGAAGAAGGGCCTGAACAGGACTTAAAACGCCAAGAGCTTGTCTTCTTTGTTGATTCTTTACATTGTAGACGTCATGTCGGGTGAAGAAAGGGTTTTCCTGGTCAGCATCAAGCCGAAGATGAGTGAGAATCTGCCTTGGTCTCACCCCGGCTTTGGTAAGGGAAGTTATTGATTTTCTAGTCTCCTCCGTCATGGCTAGCCTTCGAAGAGCTGGATGAGCTGAGGTGAGTGTAGGAGTATGATTGTGACCTCCGTTTCGTATGACTTCAAGATACCAGTCACCCTCCTGATTTCGTTTGCCGACGGCGCTGAAAGGACACCCTATGAGCCGTGTGCCACTGTGGAGACGTCTTCCAAAACCCGCTGAGTTTGACCTTGCTTTCCCCCCTCGATCGCATCGTAAATAGACGAGCCGATCAACACCTTTCTTGGACTTCTTGGAGCGTGCAATGACGACAGCATAGCCCTCTGGTCCAGCATGTTTATTGATTCCTTCGATCAGGAGTTTTACATCATCATAGACCTCCCCCGAAATGGGAGGTGGAGCCAAAGACATGGGGCCGGCGGAGGCGGTACTGTCAGGTGGGGCGCCGGCGAGGGTGGTCATGACAATGGCGATGGCGATGGCGATGGCGACGATGAGTGTCAGAAGGAAGGTAAGGTTTACAACAGGTCTGATGTGTGGATTTACTAGGCTAGATTAACCGAATTTTAGGCTGTGAGGAAGGTCATAAGTAATCCCTTGAATTGCCTACTAAATTTGGTGTGTAACTGAGTGATGGGCAATGAGATTCCCCGGTGGGGGGGGGGGGGGGTGTACATGTAAGCAAAGGGGGTGTATCTGTAAGCCAGGGGGGTGTACGGGTATCGACTCCCTTTTTCTATTCGACTTCGTGTTTATACTGCTTCACTTTGTTCTTCATCGTTAACGGCGTGCTTTTACCTTCTGCAACATGCCTTCTATATCTTCTAACAGCTATGTGTTCAAACACTCGTCATTCGCTCCATGATGTTACGATCCTAGCCTTCGCTTAACCTAACCCTAATCAATTCACAGTCAACGCTAGTGAGTTGACTGCGTATTGATTAGGGCTAGCATCTGGATTCAGCCTCCATATGGATCCAGACGACACTAGGCTAGTATAGGACTAGCGGGAACCTGGGCTAGCTGTGATGTCATTGGGACCCTGCATCATAGGTATGTGTAAGGCGCCAACCCATTCGGGACTAGCGCGAAGCTCAGGAACACATATAAGAACCGAGTTCTTTCCTGGAGATACTTTCCTTCCTTAGCATTTATCTATTAGTTAAATGACACCCATATGACTTGTTCTATGCTGGCCTCTAACAGTAGATGAATGCTAACCAACTACCCTGCTATCGACGTGTAGACGATACGAAATAACCTACTCCGATTACTCAGAAAATCTGCAAGGGATTCTTCTGATTTGCACCATCATTTTAGACCGCAAGGGATTCTTCGGTTCTACATCCATTTTCATCATTCTATCCGCAAGGGATTCTTCGGATATTGTACCCATTTGTTTACCAGAAAATTCACAAGGGCTTCTTTGAATTACGTTCACCAAAAAACACCACCCCCAAAACAACACACCAACCTACCTACCCTTACCTCCCTCACAATGGCACGCGACTCCGAACCATTCGGGCCACGATCAACCCGCCTACTTAGGAGCACTGCAAGCAGACGAGTTTCCATGCTACCCAGCGATGCTCCAGCTGGAGCCGAACAAGCCGATACTCCATGGAATATAAAGAACAAGGAACAACTTTGTCAATGGGCTAGTGACCAACCAGACGAGGTCATCAAGATGTTAGACGAGCTAAGAGGTCAACGAGACATGGCCTTGGAATGCACCGAGCAATGGATCCTTGTACAAGACGATCACAAAAAGAGAGCGGAACAACTAGAAGCCGCTTTTGAAAAGAACGATGAGCTATAAGAAAAGATCAACCAGCTACAAAGCGAGCGATTGAACTCCAAAGCGGAACAACGTCAAGCGACGCAGCCAGCCGAGCATCTAGCCAATCAGGAAGAAGTCGACCAACGCCCCCGAAGCTCACGAGAGTCATCCACGCTATCCGGTAACGGTAACGGTCATCACAAGTCAACCATCATTCCGGATCCACCTATCTTCACCGGAACAGGCGAACCTACCTGGAAGAGCTGGACCACCAAGATATCTGACAAGCTCGACGCCAACGCGGATCATTACCCTACCGAAAAGCTCCGTATCGCCTATGTGGCATCCAGACTAGGTGGCGATGCTGACGAGCAGACCTATGCAAAGCGTCGTATCGGTGCTCCCTCACCCTATCTATCACTGACGGAACTGCTGGAACATTTGGACGGAATATATGGCGACCAGGATAGAAATCGAAAGTGCCGCCGCGAATACAATGCATTGAAGCAGAGCAATAAGCCGTTCAGCTCCTTCTACTCCGAATTCACAAAGCTATCCAGCTTCCTTGGCTATGAGGATCGCACATTGATGGACGACCTTCAAGATAAAATCAACAATCGCCTGCAGGACGCTTTGTCCGTTTGCCCCATAGAGTTCAAGTCGCTTGATCGGCTCAAGACTTTCCTTCAGAGGGTGAATAATAAACAACGAGCCAATTACCAGCTACGTGGCGAGCAACGAACAGTCAAACCGGTAGCAGTTCCGGAAAAACGTTTTGTTCCTTCGTCGACACCAGCACCAGCCCCGGCTACTAGCTATGTTCGGCCCGCTACTTTTTCCACCCCCGAACCTGAATGACCAAGAATGCCAATCACCTGCTTCAACTGCAAAGTACCGGGTCACCTTTCAAAGGACTACCCTCAGCTGAAGGCTAGTACTCCGGCACCTCGTGCATTCACCCCTCGCCTCAATGAGATCGTCATGCCGGAAGAAGAGGAGGAATTATTTACAGAGGAATCGGAGGATGAGGCAAAAAACTAGTGACTTCCACCAAAGACGCGGTGGAAGATGTGTTAATTTCTTCAACGGCGAGCATGCCAGATGACCCTTTTGCTCCTGAACCTTTGACTACTGAATGTGTACTATCTAGCAATGCAATTAGTTACTCATTGAAGTCATTGGTTGACACCGGAGCTGCTGGAAGTGACCGCGCAGATTGTTTGTAACCAGTTGCAAATCGAACCCCTGGCTTTGACCAAAGCGAAGCCAATAAGAGGATTCGACGGCCATTATGCAAAAAAGCCCATTACCCATGCCATCTACTCGAACCTGACAGTTCAAGGTCATACGGTTGGAACAGCTCCTATGTTGATCACCCGATTGGGTCAACATCAAATGATTCTCGGAAAAACATGAATGAACAAAACCGGACTAGTCATTGATATGCGGACCCGGATTCCAATTCCACTCCGAAATTGATTGCTCTACCCATGAACAATAAACCAACCACGAAACAGAAGAGCTTGACTCCTACCCAGATACTAAAGCGACCTTCTTCTGTTTCCACTCAGCTCAGTCAGGAATTACCCTCTTCCAGTCAGAAGAAGGAGCTCATCCAACAGTCAAAACCGCACGGCGCGGCTCTGACTAGCGCCAAAATTCCTAAATCAACGTCTAGTTCAACGAACATAGCAATGATAGGGGCAGCGGCATATAGGATGTTAGCCAAGCGTTCAGACGTCAAGACCTTCGCTGTTACCGTCTCGGAAATCGATAGGCTAATCACTACAGCCGAAAATAAGCCTGAAGGGTTTGAGCTATCCCACGCCGAAGCGCTCGAGCAAGTCAAGGCCAAGCTCCCCTCTGAATACCACGACTACCTAGACGTGTTCGATAGAGCGATGGCCGACCAGCTACCACCTCACCGTTCCTACGATCAGAAAATTGAGTTGACCGGTGAAGGAACGCCCCCTCGGAGCAGACTATACCAGATGTCCGGCCACAAGCTTCAAAAGGTGAAGGAATATCTGACCGAACATCTGAACAAAGGGTTCATTTCATCAAGCTCCGCCCTATACGCCTCGCCCATCTTGTTCGCCGAAAAGAAAGAAGGGACCGCTATCCTTTGCCCGGTAGGTCACATATGAAGCATCGGATATACTACGTATGAAGCACTGAATATACCACATATGAAGCATCGGATAGGTCACATATGGAGCACTGGATATATCACATATGGAGCACCGGATATATCACATATGAAGCACTGAATATACCACATATGAAGCATCGAATATACCACATATGAAGCATCGGATATACCACATATGGAGCACTGGGTAGGTCACATATGAAGCATCGAATATACTACATATGGAGCACTGGGTAGGTCACGTATGGGGCACTGAGTAGGTCACATATGGAGCACTGAGTAGGCCACGTATGGAGCACTGGATTGGGTAGGCTACGTATGAAGCATCGGATATACAATGAAGCACTGGGTAGGTCACGTATGGAGCACGCGGCCTGGGTAGGCCACGTATGAAGCATCGAATATACTACATATGGAGCACTGGGTAGATCATGTATGAAGCATCGGATATACCACATATGAAGCACTGAGTAGGTCACATATGAAGTATGAAGCATCGAATATACCACATATGAAGCACTGAAGGGAACAGTGGGGTTGATTTTACAGCTCTGGTTCTTATTTTGCACTTTTTGGAGATTTGCCACTAAATTTGTTGTGGATCTCGGCAAATTCTAAAAAACGATACAGGTTTCGCATATGACGATATCTAGGATTGCGCCCGTGTAAGGCTGAGGTTTGTATAGCTTCAAGAATGAAGCTTGGGAGTGTTTTGGGGGTGTGGGGATGATATCTAGGTATTTGCTCTATTTGCACCAAATATTTGAGGCTGATTTGTGTGTTTTCCCCGCCAAATTCGCTAAAACCCGAAAACCAGACTTTTGCATACAACGATACAACCGACCCAGTTCAAAAGCGCGGCCACAACAGTGATGCGAAAGCCAGGCAAGAAAGACTACTCTAACGCAAAGGCATACAGACCAATTGCGGACACTCAGATGGGCGCTCGAAAGCACAGATCAACAGACACGGCCCTGCAACTAATTACAGAAAAGATACACACTGTATGGAGTGGCACAAGAAGAAGAGTAGTCTCACTGCTGAGTCTGGACGGAGAGGGCGCGTTTGACAATGTGGCGCACAGTCGGCTCTTGCACGACATGAAAAAGAGAAGAGTTCCCAGACTGCTTCTCGGATTTGTGAAGGACTTTCTGCGAGATCGACGCACCACGATCACAGTCGGTGGCTACACGACGGCGGAACGTAGCGTGAACGTCGGCATACCACAAGGCTCTCCGCTGTCGCCAATATTGTACCTGTTCTACAATGCGGACTTGTTAGAAGCATGCGACGACATCAGGCTGAGAACTAGCTCCACGGGTTTCGTAGACGACGTTAATATCTTAATGTATGGGGAGTCTACGAAGCGCAACTGCATAGCTCTTAACAAGATCTACGATAGATGCGAACAGTGGTCAAGAACGCATGGCACCAAATTTTCGAAGGCAAAGCACGAACTGATTCACTTTACAAGGACCCCTAAATGGTTCAATATGAACGCCGGCGTAGAGCTGACGGGACATCGGGTTGACTCGAAATCAGATATCAGGGTTTTGGGAGTTCAACTGGACTCCAAGCTGAGGTGGGCGGCTCACATGCGTCATGTCGAAGCAAAACTAGTGATTAGACAAAAGGCCATGCAGACAATCACCGGGTCCACTTGGGGCCCGTCAGTGGCGGCGGGAAAGCAAATATACTCCGCGGTGGCGCGGCCGCTGCTCAGCCACGGAGCCGCCATATGGTACACGCCACAGGGGGTGAAGGGTCATCGAAAGGGTCTGAACGTCAAGCTGAGATCAGTACAAGGAAGAGCATTGCGGCAGATCACCGGCGCCTATCGTGCGACACCAACGGAGGCTCTACAAGTAGAAACAAACACGGCGCCGATAGATATTCACCTACGAAAGCTAGTACAACGGTCGATAACGAACATGGACTCTCGGAAATCAGGCGAAGTTATCGATGCGGCGGTGCGTCGGATCCGCAACGACTTGATACCTAAGAGAGGCCGGAAACCAAAGCTGCGCAAGACGCCTCTGCAGCTGAAGCGAAGGTGGATGGAAGGAACACTCGGGCAGACGAAGATGGAGCGAAGTCATCCCTGCACGGCGACCCCCTGGTCAGAGCCACCGAAGGTAGTCATAGTCGCAAACAAGAAAATGTCAATAAGACAACACAGCCTCGACACATCCGCGCCGAAGCAAAGAGTTTACTCGGACGGTAGCGGCAGTAGAGGCGATGTTACGGCGGCCTCGGTGGGAATTAACTGGAAGCTAGGTAAGAGGCTGGGAGGACCGACTTTAGCCATCACTCATCACGGAGAACTGGAGGGATTGGTCGCGGGGGCGGAACATCTCGCAGACGTGGCGGCGATGGATCGAGAATGTCATGGAAAGATATACAAGGTATACAGTGACAGTCAGGCCTCTCTGAAAACAGTGGAAGCTATGTTATCAACAGAAGATCAGGCACGCCTGCGACGAGTTCAGGCCGCGCACGGTCTCGAGGAGCCACGCTAGAGCTACATTGGGTGGCAGGACATGCAGGAGTACTCGGAAATGAAGCGGCGGACAAAGTGGCTGACGACGCACACGAATTGCCTCTACCACTGATTGAGCGCCAGCGCACTGAAGTGGCGGCACGGCTGGCGCTCATACAGGAACAGGCCAGACAAACATGGAGGGTAACCTGGAAAGAGGGATTCAACGCAGCCCATTTTCGATATCTGGCACCAGAGGTGACACACCAACATCTGCGGCTGCACAAAGGCCGCGCGAAGCCTCACAGCGCATTACTAACGCAACTGTTGGAATACGAGGTCATATGGGGGCATATTGACATTTTGGTTGTTGCTAAATCACACCTGAAATTCCAACACTCCCCTTTGGAAATCGGAGCCTCCAAACTCCCCTTTTTGAAGCTTTCAAGCTCCCCTTTTTGAAGCTTCCAAGCTCCCCTTTTTGAGCTTTCGAGCTCCCCTGGCTCCTACACGAAGCAGTACCATATGAAGCTGATCAGACTTCCAGAGGCCTGTTCACGGATTCCAGATGGCTATCCTTTTATATACCGTTTTGTCCCCGCCCGGGGCCATCCACGGTTTCCAGGTGGCTATGTTTTTATATACCGTTTTGTCCCCGCCCGGGGCCATCCACGGTTTCCACCTAGTAGCTCGTCAGCTACATCGTTCTGACTATTTGGATCCACCGCTACCCTCGCTTCGAAGGCATACATCCACGGCTTAATCTGATCCATCCAGGATGACCTCGTTTCTGCGTCGTTTCTGTCTCGTTTCTAACTCGTTTCTGGCTCGTTTCTGGTCCATCCTGATATGACTGGTGCATCGCTTCATCTATCCACGATGACTGACTTTCTTCGGCTCAGTAGCGATCGACTACCTGAACCTGACTTGACTGCACCGCTTCCCTCCATCGGAGATACATATCCACGGTGTTTCTGATTGGCTCTATCGCATAGAGGCTTGAATTATCGACGTTGGGCTCTACCACGTAGAGGCTTCCGAGTAACGACGTCGACGACGATAGACATGGTCGGTGAGTTCACGTACTCACGAACGGAACAACAACTTCAGCAGCTTGCGCTAACCCGGGCTCATAACCTGTTGGAATACGAGGTCATATGGGGGCATATTGACATTTTGGTTGTTGCTATCGGTGAAATACCCTGAATCCCCTGAGTCCACTAGCGCCGGATAAATGCGGCGCCGGATGGATGCGGAGATTACCAACCAAATCACACCTGAAATTCCAACAGCAACTACGCACGGGTAAAATCGGCTTCAATCAATTTTTAGCAACGCAGTTGCTTCTACTGACTGATTTTGACGCCACATCACTAGCGTGCGAAAACCTTATCTTAATTCTTTGTAAAACGGTTGGCTCTTTTTGCCAAGATCACGGCAGCTAAATCCAAGCTAAACTGCCGATTTTTCTATTCGACTTCGTGTTTATACTTCTTCACCGTTAACGACGTGCTTTTACCTTCTGCAACATGCCTTCTATATCTTCTAACAGCTATGTGTTCGAACAGTCGTCATTCGCTCCGTGACCTACTTCATGGCCTACTTCATGATCTACATCATACATGCTTCATAGCACATGCTAACTAGCTCAATAGAAAGTACCCTTTATGGCTCGATACCGAACTCCCTATCAAACGCCCTACTAAACTCTCTATCAAACTCTCTACCAAACGCCCTACCAAATCCCCTACCAAATTCTCTACCAAACTCCCAATCAAACTCCCTACCATATTTCCTACCATATTCCTACCATCTTTTCTACCATATTCCCTACCATACTCCTACCATATTCCTACCATATTCCCTACCATATTCCCTACCAAATTCCCTACCAAACGCCCTACCAAATTCCCTACCAAATCCCCTACCAAAATTCCCTACCAAACGCCTTACCAAATTCCCTACCAAATCCCCTACCAAAATTCCCTACCAAATTCCCTACCAAACTCCCTACCAAATGCCCTATTAAACGCGTCGATCGGGCGCATAAAACACGTCAAACAGTGCTTCAAACAATGCTTTCTTGCTGTTACCCTCGTGGCTAGTAATCTCCGCTCCCAGCCGAAGGCCGACGCTAGGAAATTCAGGAGGTCTTTACTGCTTCCCACTTCTTTCTTTCTTCGTAATTCTTTCTACCGACCTTTCTACTGACCTTTCTATCGATCTTTCTACTGACCACCCTACTGACCACCCTACTCACCACCTTACTCACCACCCTACTCACCACCCTACTCACCATTCAAGAATCAAATTTGTTCCCTACCGAGCACCAGATATGGCCCTACCGAACAGCCTCCATGACTTTCTACATGACTTCCTACATGGCTCCCTACATGGCTCCCTACCAAGCTTCGAATTGCTCCGCATTCAAGGATCAAATATGGCCCTATCGTACAGCCTTCATGGCTCCATCCATGATTCCCGACCGAACAGCCTTCATGGCTCCCTACCGAACATTCTACATGGCTCCCTACCCCATTAGTTTATCCATTAACTTCCCCAATGACTTCCCCATTGACTTCCCCATTGACTTCCCCATTAACTTCCTCATTGACTTTCTCAGCGCATATATTAAACTGTGTAAATACTAAATAGCTATTATTTAGATAGTCAAATTATTTATTAATTATTCAACGTTGCAACTATCAATGAATGCTACAAATGTCAGAATAGTCGTGTTTATTGAATCAAACGACGAAGACGCATAATGCGCTCAAAGAAATTCCAGGAATGTTGACGCTTTTATGGATATGCCGCATCTAAAATCGGCGGAAATCTGGAACATGAGATTTAACGGATATTTGGGATATTGGCCCCCTTTACAAACTGCCGATTGGCAGTGGTCATAGTGAAAGATCAAGACAAATGTAAAATTTATCTCAACAGCGTCAGCAGAGAAAGAGGCTTTAACACAAATTACACTTCTTGATTGTTCCTTTCTCATAAATCAAACCTTTCATGCAAACAACTGAAAAACTCTCGAAAACAGTGAATAATGAGCCTGTAGTAAAAACTCAGGAACATCATTTGCTTCTATACTTCAAGTTCGTAGCTTAGTGTTAATTTTCTAGAGTAGCAAGAATTGTATCATCATGCATTTGTGATAAGAAATAGCCGCATTTGAGAAGTATCAATGTGGTTGTAGATGCTGGGTTCAGTGATAACATATTGAGGTAGTAGGAATGAATGTGGTTTCTGGGATGGGAAGATGTTTATCTCTTATTGCAGCAATGCTCGTAAGGGAATCACAATGAAGTACTTAACAGGAAGCGTCTCGTCTGGTCTTGCATGACGGTGTTCAATTTGCAAAACATGGAACGTGACTGTCCCACTTGTACCTCCCAATTTCCACGTTAATCTGGAAAATGTTTCATATCATCAATAAGCTTCTTTGCGGGTCTCATACCGATGATCTTGAACCCACACTGCATTCACGACAGCCTGCTGTATATACAATCTCGCTTTGAACGCATACATGCCGTTAGACCGAACCAAGAACGAGATGAACAAAAGGGCATCGAAGCTTAGGGTGAATCAGGGTGATCAGGACACTGAATGTTGAGTTTAGGAAGTAGATGTTCCTTTGTTGAAATGCCAGGATAGGCCAATTCTTTGCATATAACGGTCCTGCTTTTCTTTGATCTGTTCAAGAAGCTTCGTTCGAGTTCCTTCAAAACTGCGCCACATCCAACAGAAGCGTTTTGCCAGTGGAATCAACTTTTCACAAATGAGCCTAGATTCAGCATCTAGTTCTAGCGGAAGTTCCGGATCCCCAGAATCACCGTACGTGCAATGACAGAGGTCGTCGATAGATTCCGAGTGACTCATCTCCATAGTCGTCATACTGTACACAAAGTTCTTGCGCTTCTTAAGCTTCGTGTCCAAATATCGGATGGTGAAACATATCGCAGGTCGGCATCCGCGATACTGGAAGAAGATTTTAGGGAACCGCTGTATCAAAAAGCCTTCGAGCAGTTCCTTAACCTGTCTTTGAATAGCCTCTTGCGTCGCTATTGAGCCATCTAACCTCCAGCATATGTATTGCACGACTTTGCTTGCAGCTTGGGCCTCTGCGCTCTCATGTGTAAAATATCTAGATTTCCTTTCTGCTGCATGAGCAAAAAGAACGTTTGATGGGACACCTGGAACTTTGATGTCTTCAATAACATCATTTAAGCTTACGGTGATTTTGAAAACTTCGGAGGTGAGCGTGATAGGTGATTCATCATGCCTGGTGAAGTATTGTATCTTTGAACTGCACTTTCGTTGTTCCAGCGCTACGCTCTCGAGATGCACCGGCGAGCTTGATGTCATCTCCGTTGCCAGCCGAGCTAGAGGTTTCTTCAAGCCATTCATGGAAATTTCATTTGGCCAAGCTTCTAGGAGAGTGACAAGATTTCCCGCAACATGCAAAGCCTGCTCTTCGTCCTGAATGTGGCTGCCTGAATAAGACTCGATCTGTTTCTTGTGATTATGCGCAGATCTTGATGCAAGCAGCTGGATGATATATCTGCCATTGGTCTGATATACCGAACTAATAGACCATTTCTGCCCACTTTGTTCAGTTTGAGATTCAAAGATAGAAGAGAAGGAACAGAAAGAATCGTTTCGTAGCTCATCGCATTTTTGAATAAGCTTCAGATGCTCAAAGGCTTGAGCAGGCCTCATTTTGCTGGCTTCGGATCGCAGTGGCATCGAAAAAGTGGTAATCATCTCTTTTATTCTCTGACGGAGCTTCTCCGATGTTGTGACCAAGCCGTGGAAGCTGAAGCAGAGATATCTAAAGAGTCTCTCGGGATAGCTAAGAGATGATGGAGATTCCGTCTGCTGGGCCTGTGTGTCGGCGAAGACCACATTTGGCGGAAGATCAGGTAAAGTCATGCTGGACTGTTCTAGGTCCATACGCATTGCAATGCAGAATTCATGGCTTGAACCTTTTTTCTCATCAAAGTACGCGATCGTGGACCGGTAACGACCGGACTTCGTTTTACGAATGCCGTTGAGGTAGATAGATGCTCTGTTGCAAACCATTCTTTCCGCTGTTTGTAGCATGTACTTTCTCAGGCGTTTGTCTATCACACTGGACAGGGAAAATCGCCATCGGCTGATTAGAGCAGCAAGAAACAACCCGATCTGGTGTACCTGAAGCTCATTGTATTTGCCATTGACGGAGATAATGCTTTGGGTCTGTTTTCCCCGTTCACAATCCTTTGGCACGATAAAAAGCTGCCAAATATCTTTGTTTCGATACTTGTTTTTCAACCGAAATGGGAAGATCTCATTGTCATCGAATAACGACGCGAAGGATTTGATGTTCCTATTCCTGGAGTCGTCTTCCCCAATGACTCGTTTCAATTCTGACAGCAACGTTTTGGGATCGGAAGTCAGATCCACTTCTCTATGAGTCTCGGCATGATTATTCAGACTCGGTAAATCGAAATAACGCTTTAAGCAATTAGGTTCCGGGCAGACATATGGTCGTACACCTCTGTGCGCCCGCCCATGGTGATTCAGTTGTTTCTCCCCTGGGAACTCCCTTCCACATCCTGGAAAATCACATCGTAGGACCTTAGTGGCGGGAGGAGATGGTTGTTGACGCCTGCGCCTCATATTCTGCACAGCAGTCAGCGACTGGATTTTCTAGATGTCGTGTTGACTGTGCTCACAAAATAATGCTTCTTGATACCATTTGGGGTTCGATTTGGAAGTTTCTCGAAGAAAATCAGCCCGCTCCCCTACGTATCATGGCTGCCCCTTCCTACCTGGGAGATTGTGCTCCAAGACATCCCCTGGCTTTTTATCTGCCTCAGAAGGTCCTCCTCTTCTCTTCTCCACATGCTTCTGAATGCGGGCAAGGAGATCTTATCTTCATCTTCTATCTGCGCCTGAGAATCTGGCTTCCTGACATGCGATAGAGGTTGATTATTGTATTCATCACTGATGTTCGAGTACTCCGACAAAGTAGCATCGTCTGGGCAAGTCCAGTAAGCGTCTCCCTTTCTTAAGTCATACGGTCATACACATATTTACCCACGTAGCTACTGCCACTGCCCACTCTACGGATCTTGGTAAGATGATTGTAGTCATCGTTCGAGCTTGTTTCGCTCCAAAGCCGGGCTCTTTTTCGAAGGCTGTAAGTTTTTTGTGATGCAACTTTTGCCTGTGCATCGCTCATTAATTGATCATCCGGTCTCTCGTTCATATCAGCAGCTGGGTGGAAAAATTGTAGTAGTTTTTCATAAGCACAAACGAAAGCAAAGGATTAATAGTGATGTGAAAATCTGGTACTTAAGCTACGCTAATGCAAGCCAAGAGGCACTACACAGGGGAGGCCAGGGGCTTCTCCAATACCTACTTGCCATACTCCGTAGTGCCGAAGTTAGTATGTAAACAAAGGAGACGCGTCCCAATGTTAAGGTCTAATAATTCCTTCCCAGAGCCTTATTCTTCGAACATATATCTTTTCAAGTCATGGAAATCCAGACCCTCAACTCGGCTATTATACGCAGGATCGAGATCGGAATACCCTTGGATGTCGTTGCCGCCATCCGAGCGCTGTTGCACAACGCCTATGATGCTAATGCCGTTATCATCAGAGTCACTATATCTAAGAACGGTATAGATTCTATTGAAGTCACTGATAATGGCCATGGAATCTCAAGAGACAATTGCAAACGGATCGCGAAGCCTTACTCTACGAGTAAGATACGAACGCGCGAAGATCTACAGAAGCTGGGGGGCGATTTTCTAGGGTTTCGAGGCCTTGATCTTGCACGTCTTGCTGAGCAATGTGCATCCATGAAGATCACAACTAAAACAGACGAATGTTCATTACCCTCGATGGTTAGGTTGAAACCGTACTCTCCGGACATTGGGACTGGCAATCACAATCGTGGCACAACAGTCAGGGTAGAAAACTTGTTCTCGACGTGTCCAATCCGTGGCAAGGACGCCTGGCAGTCAAAAACACTTGTGAAGAAGATTATTGACATGTTGACGGCATCCGCTTTAGCACGACCGTATGTTTCTCTCCGACTGTGCCAGGCTGAAAAGGTGGTCTGGGTGCATACGCCCTTGGCGCATGGTCGTCTATCGAGTCCTGCACTCAACGCTGTATGTCTGGTGTTCGGACCTCGGGTATCGAGCCAATGCGAATTGATACATCGAAACGCCGAAGGATATACTTTTGACGCCGCCTGCAATATTGCGAACGGAAGAGATGACAAACCTTTCATCACCGTTGACGGGAGGCCGATTTCACGAGCCAAACAGGTAGCCAAAACATTGATTAAGTGTTACCAACGGGTTAAGAACGGCAATCTCTGCAACAAGAGCTCTTTCTGGTATCTAAACATTCGTTGCCCAGAAGCAAGCTACGATGTGAACGTCGATCCAGAGAAAGATGATCTCGTATTTGCTAATGCTGCTAGAGTGGAGAACTTGTGGAAGTCAGCTTTGCAAGGCTATATGATGAAAGTGCAAGATAGCTCCGTCGAAGTCGAGACCTTGAGACATTTGAAGAGTCAGCAAAGTGTTGCTGAAGGCGTCACAGAATCACCCAGGGCATCATGTGAGATGTCGTCTGCCGCTACACCTCACACAGGTCAAGCCAGTCGAAAATCGTCTCTTGTCGATGCAACAGCACAGATAAGGTCGGCTACATCTGGTACGCATCTAGCTGTCGCAGATTTAGAAGATCTTCGTTATCGACAAGATCCGAAAGGTCATGAAGATTGGACTGAAAGGAGAAGCAGTGGGCAGTCCAGCGATCCCAATTCATCTGGTAGTGGTCCCGAGATTTCATCAACTGCGCAGGCATTCCATCATCAAGCACCTAGGCGATCGACGAGGAAGAGGACCATTTCTTCAAATGGTTGGAACGATCGACCACTTAAAAGAGCGAGGACCAGTCCTCACAAGAGAGCACGGAGGAAGAAGGTTCGCTTTCGCGTCAAACTCGTGAATCCTCGCGTCTCTAAGGATCCTCGTGAGCAGAGTGCGAGACTTTTCAGACCTGATCCGCAAGTCGAAGCTTCATGGGTAGTCGTATCAGCGACCGAAGATGTACACTCTGAGGTGACTACCTTGAACAAGCTTCAAGCGCGGCTTAGGGAGGAGACTGATGAGAACATTCTTGAGCGATGGGAACATGCATGTCGTAGTGCAGAAATCTCAACCAACGTAAAACTAGACTTGACACCTACGATGCGAAGATTCAGAGGTAAGTCTCGTTTCAGCCCTCAATCTGATGCAAGGTTTGATTTCAAGGCAGGGGACTGTTGCCAGGTCCAGTCCGATCCATCGCAACCAGGCTCTCTTCAGCCTGAATTTGGTCCTCAGCCGAGGAGAGCTTCGACGCCAAGATCTATAACAATTACTGGCATACAGCTTCACTCGGTGAATGAAATGCCGCAAGAAAACTCATTTGGAGCCATCTCTAGGGAGAATGACGCCGAGGCCTTTCAAACCAGCTCACAAGCGATACAGGTACTTGGTCAAGATGTCGTGAACAAAATTGCCGCTGGCGAGGTGATTGTGAGCCCTGTCGATGCTTTGAAAGAGTTGATCGAGAACGCGATTGATGCTGGCTCGACCTCTGTGGACATAGAGGTCCGGAAAAGAGACCTGACGTGTTTCAAAATCGCAGACAATGGTCAGGGTATAAGGGTGAGAATGTGCCGTTCTCTAAGCATGAGCTCTAATTAAACTAGAACTCAGAATGAATATCTACCGATCCTGTGTCAAAGGTTTACGACGTCAAAGTTGACAAGCGTAGAAGATCTTTCAGCGGTGCTTACGAACGGCTTCCGGGGCGAGGCTCTCGCCAGCATCAGTCAAGTCGCTTCTCTGACTGTGATTACGAAAACAAAGGACTCGAATTGCGCATGGCAGGCGAAATACGCCAATGGGAGTTTGGCAGCGACAAGCTCTGGCCAGAACCCTGAGCCAATTGCTGGTCTAGATGGCACTCGTATTGAGGTAAGTACTTCCTCGGCGGACAGTGCTCAGCACTAATGGGGAAAAGGTCGATATTGTGTTTCATGACTTTCAAGTTCGTCAAAAGGCATGTGAACTCAACCGAGACTCACCTAAATTACGCGATATGATTACAAAGTACGGAGTGCACCATGCTGGTGTAGGCTTCTCATGTAGGGGAAAGCTCCGTTGGTCCTACACAAAACCATCAAGTCTTACTACGCTCGGAGCAATACAAGAAATTTATGGCGCGAACGTTGCGACGATTAGGCTCCGCGTTAGTCGTTCGGCGTTGGGCTTTGATGCTTCTGGCTGGATCAGTGACACACAATACCAAGGGGAGGAGACAGTTCTTCTGCTTTTCATCAATGACCGCTTGGTGGAATCGAAGGCAATCAAGAGAAGCATTAAGGACGCCTACGCAAATTTTCTCCTGAAGGGTCATCATCCATTTGTCTATTTGAGCCTAAAGGTTGAGCCCCACAGCATTGACGTCAATATTCATCCTAGGAAGCTTGAGGTTTTCTTATTCCAGCAAGACGAGACTATCGCTCAAATCTGCGAAGAGATCAAGACTCAACTGGTAGCATCTCAGCTTGACTGCAGCAATCGTTGTACTTCGCTCAGTTCGACCAGTTGGGATAACGAGAGGCCTCTTTGCTCAGAGGTCCCCGAAAACAATCCTATTGAGACCATCCTCGACCGACCGGATTATCCTCACATTCATCGTCGCAATAACGCCTCTATTTCACGGCTTCGCCACCTCGTCGGTGAGGGTAAAGATGTGAAAGTCACCAGTGTGCTATCATCTTCCTCTCATATTCATATCATTGACCCTTATCGTTGCATCTTTGCCCTTCGATCTAGATCTAGAACCTACCTAATCGCGGGTGACGTCCTCTTCCAGGAAGCTTTCTATCAGATTGGCCTAGCCAGCTTTCCCAATTTCGGTACATTAAATTATGACCCACCGCTTGACATTTGTGATCTTGTCAGCTTAGCTCCTGAGCACAAGAGAACGCTGCACCAACAGAGTCCAGAAGACGCGTCGTCCCAGGATACACCGCAAGCCATGACGGAAGATCTACTCTCGAAGAGAGCAATGCTATTCCAGTATTTCAAGATCGAGATTACTCCCGACGGGAAGATTGCCGCACTTCCTCTCTTAGTTAAAGGATATGTACCCAGTCTGGCCGGTCTTCCGAAATTCCTGAGAACCTCGGCCCGCTGTGTGAATTTGGAACAGCACATGTGCTTTGAGACCATTTTTCGTGAGCTGGCTATTCTCCACATCCCACTAGAAAAGAATATCAACATGAATCTCAGAAGCGATAACAAGACTATCAACACTAGCGATGCGGCTGGTGATGCGGTGTCCAAGGGAGGCATACTGAAGGCAGACTTCCTACTGAGGTATGTGCTGAAACATATAAAGAGTGGAAAATTAGTGTCTACCGTACAAATGGTCATGGGTGTGGACAAGGTGAGCATTGAACCATCTTGAATGGTAGGTAGTGTAAGGTATATTGCTATCCGTGCCTCACTACGGCAGACCATATCCTGATGTTCATCGCAGTTAGTTAATGTAAATTGTAGTATCATTTCTTATAGATCAATCTACACAGTTTCTACATGCTCATCACTCTATAAGCGAAGGATGAGTGAAAGTGCGGGGTACGGATACTGATCCGCCCCACCCCTGTTCATACTGTGGACGGAGATGTACGACCAAAGCTCGCCTTGAGCGCCACGAAATTACGCATACGGGCGACATGCCATACGAATGTTCCATCTGCAAGAAGCCCTTCCAAATGAAAGCCCTTGCCACAAGATGCAAAAAGCGATGTTCACTGATAAAGGTTCAAGTCGGCAACCCAGGAGGTGACGAATAGAGGCACTGGCACACTTTGTTTGTAAGAGCTCCTGACTTGACCCCCTTCGCCCTGCACTGACGTATTTTCCTCCTAAAGCTCGTAGTATTGCATACTACCTAACCGTTTGTCTTACTGCTTTGTTCATTTTCTTGTGGAACGCGATAATCAGAAAGCTATACACCGAACCAGAGGCATGAGGTGGCGTCGACTAACCCCCTGAAACCGGCGAACGGAGGTCCTACCAACCACGAAGCCCCAAATCTCATTGACAAGCGTAGCTTGTTATATGGGTGTTTTTGAGCTGAATTTGCGGCACGCTAAACCCTAGGAAGTAATAGGTCAATACTATATAAACGTATCTCTTCCTTGATTCTATGCCGCAAGACCTTTTCTACCTTCCTCATACCTCTCGACACTCCATTGCAGCTTTCAGACGCTATACTACCCTCCCTGAGGGCCTTCTAGCTGGCCAACCTACTGGGTAGCAGCTACAACAGCGTTCCCAACAGCCAATTGCTTCCCTACCACTACAACAACATTACTATAATACCCTCCCTGAGCGCCTTCCACCTCGCCAACCTGCTGGGTACCAGCTACGGTAAAGAACCAGGGGCATCAGGGAAGGTGATGCTCAACCTTACAAGCAGTAACTTTACACCAGCCCTGACCTATGTCGCTGTATCTAGGGTCAGGAGTTTACAGTATAGCTAGGAGCCTTTTTGCTACGATCGATTCAGAACTATCGTCTCCACTAGTGTGAGGCAAAGGATCGACGACCAGCGCCGTCGACGGGGCCAACCACCGCGTGTATAGCCGAAGGATCAGCGGCAAGAAGTAGGGGCAAGAGGAGGTATGCAACAAGGCCGGGGGCAGCGGGGGCAGCGTGGTCAGCACACAGGGTCAAGAGGAGGCGTACATACACAGGTAGAAGGGTGTTAATGGCAGAGATACAAGAGTCGAGCTGAATTATGGTGGTACGTAATTCTGTTTGTTGACTTCGCTGCCGCGCTAAACCGCTTTAAGAAAGAATGTTGCCTTTTCTTAGAGACAGTGTTTTTGAAAGAATTGGGGCTTGCTAGGAGCTTTTCTTACAAGATGTCTCCGATATTGAGAACCTTATTAGACTGCTTTTTGCGTGCTTTGCGAGCATTTTCAGCGACTTCTATTTGACGGTATATCCTTGCCCACTGATGCATTCGATGCCCGTCAATAGCCGGTTTCGTCTAAATTCCATGTATCATCCTTTGTTATATCATATTTGACCATCACCTCATTAAACTCATCGAAACGATGCGCGTTCTTTCTTTCAGCTGCTAAAGGCTTTCGTTTAGCTTTGAAGAGATCTGGCTGACGAACTAACCATCGTTTGGTTCATTGAGCGTTCAGTAGAGCTGAAGGATTCCAACGAGCAAAGTCTTGAGCACGAAGGGCGTTTGCCGTTGATTGCACCATGTGTAGTCTAGCTGACAGGCCTAACTGATCCACTGTAGTTAAGTATTGCCGTAAAGCTGAGTCCTGATCAGGTTTTAAAGCTCTGTCATGCAGTTCTCGTACTGCTGTTTTGGACTCTGTCATATGGAACACGAAACTCGCGCGCAATTTCGGCTCGATTAGGATTTTCACGCGTGTTTATGGCGTCAATAGCCTTCTGAATGCGACCCTCAATGATAGCGTAAGTAGCAGCCATGTGGTTGAAATTTGGTGGATTTTTGAAGGTAGTTGGTCAAAAATATGAAGGTTTAGGGGTGCAGGCTGGTGAGCACTAAGTGAAGAATGCTTAGTGAGGGGCACGGATCGGTGCTCCCGCCCTTCGCCAACACTCAGCTCATATTTGTATTCTTTCGTCATGTCCATCGGCAATGTATGCGGATGCAAAATCAGCGTTTCTGTCACCACACCGCGGCAAAGCGTCATGTGTCAGGATGTAAGGGATGGAGCAAGTCATGATGGTTAAAGCTAAGGAAGTCTCCTATACGAAGCGCTAGGCCCGAGTAGGTAAGTATGTCCCGAAAAGGTGAGGACCGTTAAACGGCGAGGATAGCTGGGAACCCAGTCAACTAGGTCCGTTGGCTGCCCGAGCAAGTCTGTTACCAATGGAAAGCAACTTAGTTAATAGTTAATTCGACTAACTGAACAATAGCTATTTACACAATTTAATACATGCGCTGGGAAAGTCAATGAGAAAGTCACGTAGAATGTACGGTAGAGCTCATATTTGATGCTCGATAGGGAACAAATTTGACCCTTGATTGCGAAGCAATTCGAAGCTTGGTAGGGAGTCATGTAGGGAGTCATGTAGAGAGTCATGAAGACTGTTCGGTAAGGTCATATTTGATGGCTCGGGAAACTTCTATCAATAGTAGTCAATATTATCATGAACCCTGAAGATGCGGCCGGATAAATGCTGTTTCATGAGAATAGGTCATGAAGTAGATCATGAAGCGAATGACGAGTGTTTGAACACATAGCTGTTAGAAGATATAGGAGGCATATTGCAGAAGGTAAAAGCACGCTGTTAGCGATGAAGAACGAAGTGAAGCAGCGTAAAGACGAAGCCGAATAGAAAAACGAAGCATAGAAATGAATGATTAACTGTAATAGGTTTAGCTTTCGCGATCTCGGTGAAAGTACATGCGAATCCTGAGATAGCTATGGCCAATCCTTCTATGATCGGACACGGAGTCTGGAGAGAAGTCCGAACCGAAAGGACTACGGTATCAAGATTTCGAGCTCGTCCTTCTTCGTGATCCCGAGAATTCCGCTGTTCACGTCCTCATAATGCATGCAGTTCTCCATCACATGAAAGGCAGAGAAGAAAATGGAAAGCCGTATGTTTCTGGCCGTCCCGCCCGTTGAGACTTTACTGATGTAACTAGAACCTCGTACATGTTCTGGCAGCGGGACGACTCGTTGGCTTTCTGCCCCATCACCATGTTCCTCAGCTTGGCCTTCGCCGACGGTGCCATTGACGCAAAAACAGGTATCCACTCGCCAGCAGACCTCTTCTCGAAGAAAGTTCCTCGAGGTCTCAATGCCCTTAGGATTCCGTGGGAGCCAGGCGTAGAAAAGAAACCTGTCTTGCTTGCATTCAGGCAAGTGTCCGGATGCTTTCAAGCCTGCTCTGATCGAATGTTGCGTTTCAACTCTTCCACTTGTCGGATGCTTACGACTGCGACCCTGTGCAATTGAATGTTCAGAAAAGCTCTTCACGCCGATCTCGATGTAATTCTCGATGTGACTTTCAAGTGATTCATTAAAAGGTATCACCAACATTTTGCGATTGTCTCTAACTCAAAGAGGCTTAGGGGAAGAGGTAAGTTCGAAGAGGCTTAGCCACGGAAACAGGTCTGAGCAAAGAGAAAAGATAACCACAACACTATTGTACCAGCGATGTTAGAAATCTACCCAAAGGAACTCTGAGAACTAAGGTAACATTAACGTCTAATCAGTAGAGCGTGCGTAGAAGAGAACGACCCCTTCACGCTGATACGCCTACTCAACCCGGGCCAGCCCCATGGCGCGAGAGACCTGCCGCCGAAGACTACTTTGACGAAGATGATAGAAAGAGATCAATCTGAACATTGTTACGAACGGTACCAGGATCGAATAGGGTCACCAAAAGATCTAACCCTAATCAATTCACAGTGAATGCTAGCGAGTTCACTGCGTATTGATTAGGGCTAGCCAACGATCTAGCCGAGATCTGGATCCAGACTAATCCAGACTTCATAGACTCCAGACTGATTCAGACTGAACCCGTACCTGGTTCTATTTTATCTATTCCTAGGCACCTTCTAAATCAGCTTCTATTGTCTTCTATGACAAACACACTTCTTTGTGTTACGGGTGATCAACATGCGGGTAGTTACTAACAGTCATCTATGGCAAACACATTCCTTTGTGTCGCAAACATCTTTCGGATCAACGCCTTCCTGATGTTTCAACACGTTCCCTTTGAGACTAGCGCAGGCCTGAGTAACTACTATATAGAGCGTGTTCTTCTTGCCTTTTGTACCCTCTTCCTTCTGTATTCTCTCGCCCTACTGGTTAGATTCTAGGCACGGTCTCAACAAACATTCACATCATCCGATCCTTCAGTGACTGACGATCGGGGTCAGTTTTCTTCGTCGTCGACGGCAAATGTAAATAATCGGGCCGAACCTGATATCAACCAGACCTGACGTCAGTGAAAAACCCGCGGTAACGAAGAGCCCTTCAACATTCATCCCAACCGCTTCCGTGCCGATTACCGAAGCATGGAGAGAAATGTACAGATCAGAGACGTGCAATTGAGCCCAAGCAGCAGCTCTTCCCACTTCATGAAAACCTCTACATGAATTTCAGACGACACCAGAGATAAGGTTCCCAATTGCTGTCAATTCTTTCTTTCAACCCCTCACACAGCAGTTGTGATTCACATCGTCATGCTTTTGAATGTTGACGACCAGCATAGGTTCTCGACCTCGTCCTCACTTCATCGATCCAGTCGGTTCCAATCGTTCGAAGCTTGATCGTATCAACATCAGATCCGAGCCCGAGCTCGAGTGAAGACAGATCAGAATGAAAATAGTCCTAATCGAAACATGGCTCCCTCAGCTGAAGGTCGTCGCAGTAGCACAATCAACTCAATGCTTCGTGAGCGTTCAGGTACCTCGACCTAAGAGCCTTGCCGCACCGATGATCTCTGTACCGCAATCGTGTAAGCATCAGAATTAGAATCCCTGAGTCTAACTTATCGAATCATTCAGTTGACTAGGTAAGTGTCAACTGGCTTCCGAATGCATGCGCGATGCGCACATCGGAGTTTTCAGTTGAACCGCTCGACCAGCTGTACGATAAAAGATAGCAATTACGCTAAGCAATGCTCAGCGTACCCCTAATACCCTCTATAAGCAACGAGCAACTGGAACGCACAGTCGCACTAGGTGAGCAGCATCTAGAAGCCGCATCTACAGGTGCAGGTTCTGACAATTCGTCTGTTAGTTCGAGCCGCTCCAAGGCAATTGCCAAAAACATTAGCCTATACACTCACGCCGTCGTGAAGAACGCGACTCGAACGGTTCATCGTGATACAGTCAAGGCGAGACTTGAGAGGCAAAGTCTTGAGAAAGATCGATGGCAAAAACACTATCATGACTTTGTGATCATGGCTGAAGAACAGTTTAGATGGTTGAGAAAGTTTCAAGTCTCATTAGAGCGTTTAGAAGCGGCAATTAGGAAACTGGAAGAGATTAAAGAGAAAGCGATTGATGGAATGACATCGTGTATGATGGCTGCTAGTCATGACAAATTACCGCCCTTACTCGAGGAAGATACTCGCTTCAAGCACTTGAAGAAGAAGGTAAAAGTCCTAAAAGATAAAATTTGTGACATCATGAGAAGACTCGACGATACGGTGCAGATAGCAATTACGCTAAGCAGTGCTTCAGCGTACCCCTAATACCCTCTATAATACCTAGAAGCCGGGTCCTCGTTCTTTTCAAGTAGGCTAAGGTGACTGCGGTCACCTTGAACCCTACTAATAATACCATCCTTCTATACGAAGTATTGATAGTATCTTCAGCCTAGTCTGACACTTGTCAAGAGATTGACCCGGGAAATTGTCATCTCAATAGTCAGAGAAGTCTTTCTATTAGCGGCAAGAGAAGTTTGTTTTCTCTTGAAAAACTGAGAATTTTGCTGTAGAAATCGTACACTGATCAGTGCTGTTCAACTCGAAGACTCGGAGAGAATTCACAGAATTTGCCTGCTGCAGTAGGAAATTTGTTGCTTCCCGAAGATGCCTCAGCCGAGCAGGAATCGAACATCATATAGCCTTCCTTTGCTCAATATTCAGAACATATTCATGTGGTTCCCGTTCAAATAATGAGGAGTGAGTTTCAACTAGTCTTCTTTGAAGCGTTCGAACAAGAACTACAAATGCCTGAGCGCAGTGCTTGTAAATAGACTGACCGACGGGTCGAGTTTCGGGTTGACATTTTGGATTCGACCCCATACAAATTTGTACGAGGGGATCGTCATTTCCGATGGAAATTGCTCTGCACTACGTTTTATTACCGTTGTATGCGAAACATGTATTGTTTTCTAGGATTTGCCGAGAGCCTCACCAAAATTAGTGACGAATCTTCAATAAGTGCAAAGTAAAATCAATCTCACTACTTCATATGTGACCTAGGTATTTAGTGCTTCATATGTGACGTTGTCGTGGGGTTGCCTGTGCATCCCCCGAGGAGCTTAGTAGGGACAGAGGCCGGGGACTAGGCTAATGATAGGGGGGCCGGGGGGCATTGCTCGAATGTACAAATAGATTCCTACCTCTTATTCCCGACCGTCACCGGGGTCGGTGACGCTCCCACCGGCCCCGGCGGCGATCGCCTTGGCGCGTCGATCCGTCACCGACCCCCCCGGTCACTCCGTCACCCGCCCCGAATTCCTAC
>JAABUS010003677.1_pt1 | contig 24183 bp, 19 predicted proteins | sample 5560161 | NCBI WGS metagenome assembly JAABUS01 (sample SAMN10711885, study PRJNA513376) | rock metagenome | isolation source: Antarctica rocks | place: Antarctica: Victoria Land, Trio Nunatak nord | collected 2016-01-04
TATGATGAGGATGGGAAGGAAATTCCTGGGGGTGGGAAGGGGTATAAGTGGGTTAAAGGCCATGGATGCCGTGAGGGGCGCAAGGCTAACTAGAATATAGATACTTCGGAAGAGCAAAAGAGCTACCGGGTGTGAAAGAAATGTATGAGTCCAGCAAGCCCAAAGCACCAGACAAACCACTGGGGAGCAGAGCAGATCTCAGGAGGCAGGTGGATGCAAGCTACTACGGCTACAATCTAGATGAGGAGGACGGAACGCTAGTAGCTTATGAGGCGGAGAAAGAGAAGGAGGCTTTTGAGAACCTCAGAGCAACTGGTGAGAAGACTGAGGCGGGTTGGGAGCCCCTGCCTGGAGATGCTGGGGATGGAATAGGTTGGAGATTGCCCACGAGCGATGAGGTTCAGGAAGAGCTGGTGGATAGGAGAAGAAGACGATTGTTAGACAAGCTGGGGTGATGGATGGCATGCCTTCGCCTCTTGGCATAGCATTGGTGTTCTGGAAACAATGAAGGATATTTGATAAATTGTTCACCCACAAGTCTATGTTTGTATCCGAAGCGCCCAAATCGAGCTGGGTGAGGCCTACTGCTTGCATTTCAAAGACGGCACATTCTTTTGTGACACGAGTAACAACGCTCCAACGAGCCGCGATCTGCTATTTGATGAAGGCTACGGAACCCGAGACCGACCAACCAACTATGTGGTAGATTTAGGACCTGGTAATGGCTCCTCGACCTTACCATAGATTTGACAATTCCGAGGGCCATGGACCTCTAAAGTAACCCGACCAACACCCAACAGGGCAACATATCAGCTCATTGGCGCTCAAGCTGACCAGAAACTTCTGAGCTCAAGAATTTCCAGACTAAAGTACAGAAGCGCACGAAATTGGTTTATCAGTCCTTGTTCTGAGTGCAAGATCAAACGGAATAAGCCACCTGCAACTCGAAGCTGAGCGTTATCATGCATTTTGACTACCATCTAGAGCCCATTATACGCACTTCCTCGCCCTGATTGCAGGAAAAGTGGCTTGGGAAATGAAAGTAGAAAAAATGGGTTCGAATCTATCGTTGGACCCATGTTTAAAGGAAGTCTCGATTACGCTAGCGCTATATCTCTGATAAATATCTAACACTGACGCTCGTGCGGGCTCAACCTTTGCAAAAATGAGCGTGCACGAGAGTAGGGACTTGGTCTATCACGAAATCGGTATCACTTGTGGTTTGGCATTCAGTGACGATTACGGGATCTCACCTGCACGCTTTAATTGGCTATTCTTGCTCGAGTCCTTTTTTCAAAAATCGAGAGTGTACGAGTACCGAGGTTGATATAGGTTAATAATGGACCTCCATGACAATGTGCGTTCTTATTTCCCTTGCGTCATCTTGGTGTAGATTGCTTCTTGCTGTCGACCCTCAGTCGTTCTACTTGGAAGTTAGTACTTCCACAAATACATTCGGGCTGCTCTTGTCTGTTCTCGTCCTCAGGATACGGTTGATCAGTAAGCAAGTGGATTTGATGCTAATAGATTTGTAGAGGAGCGCAGATTAAGCTTCCAGACGCTCCCGATGGCCTACAACATCTTAATTTGACATAGCAATCTCAACAACCATCATGCCATCCCCTCAGTCCTCCTTCGCCCACTTACTCTTCTCCCACTTCTCCATCGCATCACACCACTCGGCCTCAATATCATCATCAAACTTACTCGACTCATCCTCACTCATCCTCACAGGCCCCTTCGACCAATACTTATCAGACAAGATATACTCCTCCTCATACCACATCTCAAACTCCCTCACCTCGCTAACCACCCGCTCTACAAACCTCACCTTCGTACTCCTCTGACGATGATAACCCCCATTTGGCACGCTATAATCCCAATCAGCTTCTGCAGGCGTATCTCTCCACTCATCAGGGTATATAAAGTCGTGGTCTTCCCCGCACTTGCAATGCTGGCGGGTTGAATTTGCACGATATGCCCTGTATTTCTTAGCGGGCCGATAGGCGCAATAGTGTGACTCACCTCTGGGTGGAGCTGGGAATTTGGCATGATTTGCGGGCTGCTTTTTCGAGGCGATCTTTTTCTGATTAAGCTGGCGCCGCACGATGGCGAGGTCTTCGGCGATTACACGTCGCAATTCGGACTGGTAGTCTGCGATTGGAGCTGTTAGCTGGGCTTTGAGACGGAGGAGATCAGAGTCCATGCTTTGTACTTGATATGGAGGGTCGATGCATGTGCTTCCTGAGATATGTGTAGGGCCGGAAAGCGATGCTTCGAGGGAGGCAATGCTTGAGACAGGGCTGCAGAACGACAACTGAATGACTTCCATGTTTGATGTTGTGGACGTCACGAGAATGTCAACGTCTAGTTAAGGCCAAAGCTGCACCGTCTACTTGGTAGGCAAGAGCCCATGGAATATATAGAGAACAGCTGTTGATGCTTTGACAAAGGGCCAGTTCGATAATGACCTTGTGAGTCACAAAGGTTACGCTCTTCTCCTTTGTTCATGGGCTAAAAGAGCATTGTCCTTCTTTGTTCATTCCCAGTCTCATATCGAGAAAGAGGAATATGCGTCCCGGGGGTGCGCGAACAGTATTTGAATGCGCTTTGGAAGAATCAGAGAGAATCATCGTTACTTAGGTCGTATCTACAAACGGACGCTTGAGCAGTCACAGAAAGGGCGAACAAGGATTCCATGTCATTATCCAGCTAACGAATGTAGTCTTTGCAACTTGATATGTTGAGACCTTGATGGGTTTTCGGTTGTATACCATGCAAAAAAACGAGCTAGATACTTTTCTGTTCCAGTTTGTCTCGCTCAAGTGTGCTACCATTTGGATCAAACGATGCTAGATTTTTTCTGATTGCAGGGCTAGCTGTACTTCTTTGGACTGCAGCAAAGAGCTAGTACTGATCTTGGGTTCCAAATTGTACAAAAAGTCAGTACCGATCAACGATTCGCTAGTTTAGAGAATAAGTGGTAAACGTAGATAATGTTTTGGTAATAATGAATCAGGTTGCAACCGGGCTCAGGATGCCGTTAGGGTCATCTGTAGCGAAGTATGCAAACTCTACTATTGGAATACACGATCGTATCACGAAACCGAAGAAGCTACAATTTGGACTTGGTGTGGAGCTTGAAAGAATACTTAAAGTACTTTACCATACTGAACAAACTTCTGCTTCTCATTGGTCGACGGGAACGCTTAGCGCGCGGATTTAGCACGGGGATCAGAGCGTCATCGAACAATGTTTTGCCCTCTCGGCTTTCGAGAAACCATGCCCTTCATTAAATATTCACCGTACACAAGGTATCTGTAGCCTCCAAAGATAACCCTTGCCCCGGGTAGCCTTTTTACAATTGCAGCGAACCCACGTCATGGCATTACGAAACCCAATCTCGCAGCTCTGCAAACACACCTTGCCTCCTTCAATAGCCAGAGCTAGCGCGATAGCTTTGCGGCATGCGTCCACACAGCATCATGCGCCACAGAGACGGTCAATGGCCACGGTCGCCCCACCAGTCACGCAGGACATGACATCGTCCAAAGGCCCTACAGCGATGGTATTCATGAACATGGGTGGCCCATCTACAACAGATGAAGTAGGCGTCTTCCTCAGCAGACTATTCGTAAGTCGCCTCGTTTACATCCTCCCAATATATTCCAAGCTAACCTCCTCATCCCTCCAAAGGCAGACGCAGATCTCATCCCCCTCGGCCGCCTCCAAAATTACCTCGGCCCACTAATATCCCGTCGACGCACTCCCAAAATCAAAAAGCAATACGCCGCCATCGGTGGCGGCTCTCCTATTCGCAAATGGTCTGAATACCAGTCCAGCGAAATGTGCAAACTCCTCGACCAAGTATCTCCCGAAACAGCGCCTCACAAACCCTACGTCGCGTTCCGCTACGCAGACCCCTTGACTGAAGAGATGTATACGCAATTATTGAAGGATGGATTTGGAGGTGGCAAAGGAGGTAGGGCCGTGGCGTTTACGCAGTATCCGCAATACTCGTGCTCTACGACGGGGAGTTCGCTGAATGAGTTGTGGAAATGGCGGAATCGGTTAGAAGGGAAGGGCGGGACGGGATTGGAACAGGAGGGCGCGATTACGTGGAGTGTGATCGATCGGTGGCCCGTACATCCAGGACTTGTGGAGGCGTTTGCAAGGAATGTGGAGACTCAGCTCGCTACGTATCCGGAGGAGAAGAGAAAGGATGTGGTCTTGTTGTTCTCGGCGCATAGTTTGCCGATGAGTGTGGTTAATAGAGGGGATACCTATCCTGCGGAGGTGGCGGCTACGGTTTATGCTGTTATGCAGAGGCTTAAGTTTAGCAATCCGTATAGGCTGTGCTGGCAGTCGCAGGTTGGACCGAGTGCGTGGCTGGGGGCGCAGACGAGTGATACGGTGCAGGAGTATGTGAAGAAGGGGCAGACGGATTTGGTTTTGATTCCCATTGCGTTTACGTCGGATCACATCGAGACCCTGTTCGAGTTGGACCAGGAGGTGATTCATGAGGCTGGGCATCCAGGCGTCAAACGGGCGGAGAGTCTGAATGGCAGTAGGGTGTTTATCGAAGCTTTGGCGGATGTGGCAGTCAAGCATTTGAGGAGTGGGGAGAGTTGCTCAAGGCAGATGGGGTTGAGATGTCAAGGCTGCAAGAGCGAAAGATGTCTGGAGCAGAAAAAGTTCTTTGTTGGGCAGGAGAACTTGTTGAGCGTAAGGTAGCATTGCACGACCATTTCAAAACCAAAATTTGCATCTTTCGCATTGGCAATGAACCAATATCACAAGATACTCAATTTCCTTCGCGTTCTATTAATCTTGTTCACAGGGTCGCTAAGTATAAAAACGGGGATTTCTATCTAGCAGATGAGTACGAGATGTGCTGTGTTAAGGATGCATCGAGCAACGAAGCTGTCATATTTCTCGAAGAGCAGTAACCTCATTGTCACTCCAAGCGGATGTGAAGCGACTTTGCTAGTTGAGCACCGTCTTTGACAGCTTAAGGTATCCTGAGCGCCGAGAATGCCATTATTACCATGCAGATTATCAAAAACAATACCACTGTTTTCTCTACTTCGAGCAAAAAGGCTGGTATCGACTGGCCAGCAGCAAAAAAGAAGAAATATACCAAGAGGCCTCTCGACATCGGAAACAGAAGTGCAACTCACAAACGTCAGAGGGAATGTTTTGGAGGTGCTTTCCTTGATCTCTGGTGGTGGAAGAAGGAGACAAGGTCAAAAGTCGCTCTTCGCAGTAGCTCGGTGGAGTGATTTGTTCAAAGCGGGTGTGTTGAAACTGCTTCAATGATCTGTTTCAGACTGAGATGGAGATGAGGTGAAAGGTCACTTTGAAGAGTCGACCTGGCGGAGTGAATAGTTTTAAGTCAGATCGGTCCAGACTTCTCAATCGGCCCATGTTCTAGTATGCTGGGTTGCGTGTCGTGTAACTGATCTGTATTTTCCTACGAAATCATCTGTTCGAAGATATTGTTGGTGAGATTGAGGATTTAGTGAAGTGAAGCCTCTTGATAGATTTACTTTGGGGAATGAAGCTGGTGAGCTGGTTTGGGGCGTTCATCTGATTTGTTATTTGACTCATTAATATCTACTGCAAGCCTAACGATAACTTTGTTCGTGTATGGCAAGTGCAAAAACAGAGCAATTGACCAAGTGGCTTTGGGGACTGGGGGATTCTGACGGGTATACTCACAGCTTTCGAACGTTCGATTTAGAGATCGAGAAATGGAACGGAGCGAGAGGGTTGTGCAGTGAGTCTAATTTGCTGGGGGAGGGGGAGAGGGAAGGTGGAAATCGAGAGGCGGCATTGGGGTGATACGCCTGTCGAGCGGATGTTGGCCGATTTGAGGTGAGGCTAGTTTCCTGGTATATCTCTTCGAAAATATAACTACTGAGCTAGGCGATGTATCGAATCAAGTCTGCATTCTATATGCGTATTTGTAGGAGAATTGTGCGAAGGTGATGCAATTTTGTGGGTAAAACCCTTTGAATTGAATGTACCCGCTACTTATGACCCTCGATCTCGTCCGCCCAAGCCACTCAGCAATAGATGGGCAGGCTGGTCATTAGAGCTTTGGTCGCGCATTTTGCCCTGCTTCATTGTACCCGATTTGGCAAATTCGTCTATTCAAGCTACTCAAAATTGGATAATCTTGCTGTTTATCAGACCATTGTTTGGACATGATTTCTGCTTCACTTGTCCTGGCTTGGGGGCTCCATCTGGGTAACATGTCCTTCCATGGACGAGTCTGCTGCTCATTAGACCCTTAAATTGATATTGTTCCTCCTTCATGGATTTTGAAATCGACATTTCGTCCACCCAAGCTACTAGATAAAGCCGCGCTCTCGACTCAAGATGTCGTTCAGTCGCGTCAAGGCTCACTGTGGATGGTGTCCTTTATGCGAGACTTTTGCCCAGTCCTCTTCAAAGGTGTCTGCTTTGAAATTGTTGGGAACTGTCTTATTTGCTGTTCAAAGTACATTGGTACCGTGTATCTAAGCCTGTGACCATTATTCTCCATCTTCCTCACCCTCCTCGTCTTCCTCACTGACTTCCCCACCGGCCTCGAGGGCCTTCTCCCTCCGCTTCCTCGCCCTCTCCCTCTTCCTATCCAAAATCTTCCTCAAACCCTTCGCTCCGTTGAAAACCCCCCCAGTTCCAGCCCCACAAGCAGCGCAGGACGGGTTCTTCCGATACCTCTGCAATGCACACGCCTCACAAAAATAATGCCCACACTTTGTAACAATAGGGTTAGTGTAGGGTTTCTTGCAAATAATACAAGCAAACGGTATTCCCTCCAACGCAGCATCTTCCTCCTCGGAATCTTCTGCATCTGCGAGGTCCTTTGCTCCTTTCGAGCCAGTAGCCTTTGACTTCGCCTTGTCTCCGACTTTCTCCCATTCTTTGTCGAGTTCCCAGCCTTGCTTGTAATCTTCTCGTGCATGGAGAAATTTGCAGCTGTCACCAAAACCGCAGAAGCCTGTTTGCTTGTAGTCTTTGCATACGTCGGGCGCGAAGTCTGTGACCGTGATAGTCCTAATATTGGTGGGAGCTTTGACAGGTCCGACGGTGCGGTTGGGTGCGTCTGGGTTTTTCTTGATGAAGGATTGGTAACTCGCTGCGCCCTTGTATGCACCGCTTGCCTCATCCCCTTCCGTCGGCGGCTTTGCTCGAGTTGTACCCAAAAAGCTCTTCGCATCCGGATTTTGTTCATCGAACCAATTCGAGGTTTTAGTTGCATCATTCGTTTCTGAGATCTGGGCAGAACGATCTGCGGCAAATTTGGTGGCGGCTAGGTCTTCTGTTATAACCTTAGCACTTGTGTTCGAGCTTGCGCTGACAACAGCATTCTTTCGGCGGCGTTTTACTCTTCGTCCTTCATCCTCTGTGGAGGTGTATCCAGATTCTGAGTCTGATGCTGCTTGAGGGGGTGTGGCAGGGCGTTTGCGGATGTTCTTTGCACCGCGCTTTTTGAAGAGAAGGTTTTGGTCTGCGGGAGCTTCATTGGTGGGAAGGGTTGATATATCCATAGTTGGTTTGTTTCCAGTCGGTTACCACAATGTACTCAATGGCAGCAAGCCAAGGCGATCGAGAGATATCAAAGCACGGACGCTGCAAGATTCGGCCGGATATTGCTGACTTGTGTAAGCCACAATTGGCTTCCAGAAGCTCTTCGAACGTCGTTCCTCAATAGTAGGGTCCGAGTTGTGTGCGCTGCAGACCGATGACTTGCATCTATGCAAATGACATGATGTTGTTTGAGTGGTGAATGGATAGAATCGAGGTTGTAAATCATCGATACCGCTAAATAATCCCTGTCACAGATCTAATTTATGCCAAGACTTTCAATCAACACGCCAGCCAAGTTTACACCGACAGCAAAGCACGCATCATCTCCAACAACCTCCATCTCCTCATCTTTACCTACATTGTGCTTGAAATGAGCTGCGAATTGCTCGACAGTATACATTAAATATTCTTTGTACCTGTCTTCTTGACTATTTAGGCCCGGATTGAAAGCTGCGTGCTCGGACATCAACATTCCAGTCGTCGCCAGTCGCAACGTACGTTGGCCACTGCATGACAGGGTCTACTATCTTATCTACGCTTGTTGATTCTAGACGCATTCTGGGCACTGCTGCCATGATCTATTTGTAACCATTGTCTACTGAATCTGTATCGAATCAGCCAATCTGGATTCCCGGTTGCAGAAGTGGAGGAGGAGCACGCCTGAAATGGCGACCTCCATGGGCGAAAACCCTCGTCCACCGACCGCCGAGGAGACCAACGGATCCAACGGCCACAATGACCCTTTCGCTCTCGAGACTCCGACTGCTAAACCACAAACACATCGATATTCATCCTTTGACACCCAACTATTCGCTCTCAACCACCCCTCCTCATCCCCCGCACAAGCGAAGAAGGCGCTGGAAGCACACTTGGCAGAGACGGATCGGAGAATACAGGAGACGTCGAAGTTAGGCACAACGCTGGTGCAGCAACGGCAGAATCTGTCGCAGCGGCTTCGAGATGTGGGATCGCAAGATGAGGAGTCCCAAATTACTCCAGAGCTACGGCAAAAGTTGGTAGAGATTGAACGGGAATACAACGAAGTTGGCAGGCAAAGTGCCAGGGCGTTCCTTGGGCCGAGGTCTGAATCTATCGCGGGAGGAGAAGGGACGCCTTTTGCGCTCGATGGCAGGGTAAGAACGGATTCCTAGGTTCAGGGTGCCACGGGTGCGACTGACAGGAGAAAACAGAATCCTGCGAGCCCTACCAAGTTTTCAAGCCAAGCTATTGAGTCGCCATCAAAGGTCAATGTGCCTCGAAGAGAGCGAAACCGGGTATCGAGAACAGACGACATTGAATTTGCAGCTGAGATTACTACTTCGCTTCTGGGTCAGGTAAGACATCTACAAGCTGTGCTTGCGGAACGGGATGAGGCATTGAAATTAACGAACGCGGATAAGTCAAGGCTGGAGCTGGAAGCCGAGGGTTTCTCGCAGCGTCTGCGAAGTCTGGACGAAAGTGAGCAGCGCTACAAGGACGAAAATTGGAACCTGGAAACCCAGATACAGGAAACCAATGCAGCGGCTCGAGAAGCTGCGGCCAGAGAGAAGAAGTTGCAACAGACTTTGGCGGCAGCCACATCAGAAAAGAATGCTGCTCAGAAGGAATTGGATGACCTGAAGCAAGATCACAGCAAGGTGACAGAAGACTACGCACTGGTGCGCAAGAACCACGAATCCGAGCTCGCTAGTCTTCGAAAGAGTGTGAATCTGGGTGAAAGCGAGAAGGGTACGCTCCAACGAAAGATCGAGGAGCTCACTTCGCAGAACAAGGAGCTTGCGACTGGGCTTGCAGGCCGCTTTAGGGATCCAGAAGCCGAGCCAGAGACTGATGCAGGCGCACAAATTGACGAATATCCATTTGATCTTTCAGAACGCGAACATTCCCCCCCTCCATCACCCACCAAAGGCGCCCAAAGACATTCTATGCTAGAGTCGGAAACGCTTAAGAGCTCGTTAAACCACGCTCATAGAATGATTCAGAACCTGAAGGGCAACGTGCACCGCGAGAAGACGGAAAAGCAAGAATTGAAGCGCATGCTGCAGGAAGCTAGGGATGAATTAGAGATCCGAAGAGCTGAGCCCAATGAGAAGAGGCTGAAGTCAAAGTCCATCACAGACATCAGGAAAATAAATCGAGCGAGCCTTGGCCAAGCTAGGAATGGCCGAACCGACATCATTGTCGATGACGCTGAACAAGATCCTGACTGGGAAGACCACGACGGGGAGGGTATTGCCAAGAGGCTTACTGTGCCCAGAGCATTTAGATCAGCCACACCATCCGGAGCGAGCCAGCTTGGGGACAGTAGTGATGCTTACCAGACCGCAAATGAAACGGAGGACGCATTCGAGACGGCTAATGAGCGCGACACCACCGAAAATGATGCTTCCGAGACAGGTACCGAGAGTATGGCTGGAGACGACAGCGACGAGATGACAGAAACTGAATCAGGAGTTGCCCGAGATGGGACCATTCGTGGTAGAAAGCCCCCTACGCTGGCTATCTCGAAGCCTGGAGACAGACGATCCATCCAGAGCACAGCTTCTACTTCTGAAGATGAGGAAGAACATGCCCTCCACACTCCAATTCAAGGTCAGCCGCAACGTTTCCGCTTAAAGATGAACCGTGGTTCTCGGAAATCGCGACATGGTAGTGCGAACCTGAATAGCAGCAACCCATCGACTGCGAAGAATTCGCCTGCGAGCTTTATTACTGGTGGTGGTGACGTGAACCAGAGTCTCTACAATGAATTGGAGAATCTGAGCGGAGATGACAACGACGGAACACCAAGCAAAGGAAGCATGAACACTCCTGGATCGGCACGTTCAATCCGACGTTCCAGCATCAGCGACAGGAGATCTGCGTCGAGCACTAGGAGAAGTACTGGATCGCAGCCTTCTACGCCAGGACCAAGGCCTGATACTATGGTGTATGCTGGAGAGGTGCCGCCAGTGCCCAAGATTCCGACTGTCGATTCTGGCATGATGACAGAACCTTGGGAGCCTACTCAGAACGCTCAGAACGAGTTGAGCCCAAGTCCAGCCTCTTCGAGCTTTCTGCCTCAAAGCATTGCAGCATCTATTACAAGCAGGATCTTTGGGCCTTCAACACCGCAAAGCAAGAACTTGGAGTTTGAACCAGCCAGTGGATCCAATCTGGGCTCAGCATCGAGGAGGAGCTCAACTTCGACCCAACCTCGACCTGTGTGGGATCAGCCTCTTCAAATGTTCTCTGGTAGTATTCCAGGATTAGGCGAAAGCGCAGACACTACGCCTTTGTCCATGAAGTCTGCCAGATCACAATCTCGAGGCGTATCACGGGATAGGTCATCCATTATACAGCGTCCACCTTCTGCTGGCCCAGTCGAGATCCCCGAAAAGAGCGAAAAGAGAATGGCATACCATGAGCCACCACCAGTGCCAACTCCTGCCACAAGCACTAGGGTCTCACAGTCATTATCGATGTCGCCGATAACCAGCTTGGAAACGGCACCCGTGCGAACCGTCCTAAGGTCGGTTGGGAGAACGGTAAGCAATGTTAGCAAGCCTACTAGTACTGCAGAAGATCAATCAAGGTCGAGCCCCTCTGGAGGCATACTAGGCTCTGTATTTGGGTGGAACAGGCCCAAATCTGCTGTACCCGCGCCCGAGATCGCTCACGATGAGACTGCCCAGGACAACACTCCTCTTCCAGAAAGCACTACAGCCATCGAAAAGGCACCGCGTCAGGAGTTGTCAGCAAATGCAGTCAACCGAACAGCACCAGAAGTAGAAGTCCTTTCAAGCGAACCCAAGATGGCCACGTCCGATGTGTCTGACCGTGGAGCTCAAACGCTTCTATCATCAGAGCAGATTGATGGTCTGCTTACAAAGAGAGATTCGCCTCCTATTGCTGACGCTCAGAAGACAGCTGCACTAAAGCCTCTTTCCGAGATCGGAGCTGTTTTCGCTCCGCCTACGTATGGCAACCGCGCTCAGGAGGTTTCTGACATCATGAGAGGCAAAGCTCCTGAGCAAGGCTTCAGAGAAATTCCGGGGAAGTCTGTCAAGCGGCCCATAAGTTCCACAAGTATGCGATCGCGAAGTCAACAATATCCGCCGCTTCCCCCAGATCACCAAGAGGCTATTGCAGCAGCGGCTTCGAGGGCGCCATCGGTGGAACCTGGGTCAATGGGACCACCTCTTGCACCTGCATCTGCATACGTACCTCGTGGGGCGACAACCAGGTCTCGACAAGACAGCCGACCTCAGACGCCATCCCAGCAAGGCTACCCCAGTCCCTCGTCGAAGGGTGGAACCACTCCTCGGGCAGGCCGGTACTCCACTACTCGAAGCGCAGTCTCCCGCCGCTCTTCTTTCTCTTCATTCGCCTCGGAATTGGACGAGCGCTTCAACATCCGCACAGACGGCGTGCCAATAGCGCAAGGCTACCAAGCCCCAACAGACCCTCGTATGATCCAAGCAATAACCCAAACTATGATCGGCGAAATGATGTGGAAGTACACGCGCAAAGCTGGTCGCGGCGAGATGTCCAATACCCGCCACCGACGCTTCTTCTGGGTGCACCCGTACACCCGGACGCTCTATTGGAGTGATCGGGACCCTGCCTCCGCCAAACGTGCAGAATTGAAATCAAAGAGTGTAGCTATCGAAGCTGTGCGTGTAGTTACAGACGATAACCCCATGCCACCTGGCCTGCACCGTAAATCTCTCATCATCATAACACCAGGTCGTTCCGTCAAATTTACGGCGCAAACCTCCCAGCGCCACGAAACTTGGTTCAACGCGCTCTCCTACCTTCTGCTCCGCACTAACCCAGACGGTGCGAATGCAGCAAGCGATCTCACAGAGGCAGATGTCGACGAGTTCAACCCAGGCTACAACCGGCGCACAACGCGTTCACGCGTCTCTCTTGCAAGCTTTAAAAGCAACCGCACCCAAAACCGCCAAGATCAATCACGCCTCTCATCTATGGCTGAACAAGCAACTGTATCAGCCGGCCAAGCTCAAACGCTGCAACCGCAAACATCACAGCAGAATCGCGGCTCAGTGAGAAGCCGTATCTCTCGCTCTCTCTCCCGCAGCAGAGGCAGCAGACTCCCGGAACCAACGGATCACTCCCATCCACCCACCAGTACTTACGCCTCAATCAACAACAGTAACAAGGTCACTGATTCGAAACACGGCTCCATGGCCAGCCGCATCTCCGGATTCGGCGGTAGCGTCCGCAACTCCATGCGCTCTCGCTCTAGTATGCGGCGCGAATCCCAGGCCGAGTCCGTGGAGCCAGGCGTACTGGAAGGTGGACGGAATATCGTCAGCGCCGCGAGAGGTGATAGTGCGGAAGATTTGAGGAGGGTGATTGAGGAGAGGGAGAGAGGAGAGAGGGAGGGGAGGTTGGAGAATGTTAGGGCTTGTTGTGATGGTGAGTATTGAGAATGATGAAGTTTGGTAGAATTTTAGGCTGACGATACAATAGGTCAACACGATGTCGGATCTCTATCGAAGGGCGGACATCATCATAGCCACGCGCCCAGCTCTAACACTGTGCATAGCCACCGGTCGAATTCGCTTACGAATCTGGCGTATGGGTAGACTGTTCTCACGATAATTACTCAAGGGTCGCACCAGGAGAATAGATCGGCTTCGCATTTCGGAGATGACTTTGTTTTCAGCTATGGCATGCGTGTTCCACAGCAAAGAGGGCAGTATGTATGGCTCAAGCTCTCAGCGAGCAATTGTTCTCTTTTTATATGTATTTGACGGCTGTCTTGAGGATGGTACATGGTAAATAATACTTCGGCTTAATTCATAAATATCAAATCTTGTCTGTCAACAGACCGAGTCCACAGTAAAGCAAGCACAATTCTGCGCACACCAATTCCCATCCGGAACACACCCCGTACAATCATTCTTACGCCTATACGTGGGCCCTGCCGCCGGTGAATTGCCTATAATAGCACCCAACTGCAACGGCGGAGCAGGATTCTCGAAAATTGGCAGATTATTACCTTCATCTTCAAGAGTATAGTCGCTAGGATTGAAAGTGAGCAAGGAATCATCGAAGATTATGCTGTTACTATAAGATTCCGTTCCTAGACTCCAGTCGCCGGAGGACAAGCCTGAGGTTTGGGTGTAGGCTACCGCAGAATACAGAATCTGTATTCTTACTCCTACAAGAGATGCACTGCATAGTTTCACTGATTGACAAGGATCAGGACCAGAATTGTTACCTCTTATGGCATCGAAGCGCCGTCAGCTAATTTACCTTGCTAGTCAAGGGCGCTTCTAGTATTTACGTAGTGTGACGCCAACAAATAGGATGATCATATCACACCCAACATGCTGTACATTACCAAGTGAAAGGCCTCTAGCCACTGCTTCGTAAACACAGGGATCACCTACGTACGACTGATCTCTAATGTAGCGCTGTAAGGTTGTTCATGTCGTTTCAATTGTGGGGTTGCCAAAGGTTGGGTTTCATCGACCCTTAGCTATCAGCATTACTGTAAGGGAAATCCTGCACATTCCCTTCCGCTCTAGAAATAAGATAAGCAGCGAGAGCCCCGTGAACAGGGGAACAGTCGCTATAGTGGGCTGCCCATGATACATCTTATGTATTAAGAGACCTGAGTGCTATGGAAAAGATAGCTGACTAGGCTCAGCTAGTGGTCTGCCGTATATCCGCCTGACGCTGAATTTGGGTGGAGGCTTTTTGGGAAGTACCGATCTCAGAGAAACCGCAAGATAAATCGATAATAACTGGATTTGGCCAAAGGTACTCCATGACAAAGTCATCAATATAATCTAAATCTACAACATACTGAGCGACTACAAGTTTGTAGAGGTGATGGCCATTGCAGTGTATTTGATTGAAGCTTAAGCTAATACTTCCTCTCGTGCTAGCGCGCTTAGAGATTCATTGTTAGGTCCTCGACGTAGCATAAAGAGCCCCTTATGAAGCTAACCACCACTTTTAGCAGGCAAGCCATTTACGCCCGATCTCTAAGCTCTAACACCTTCTAGCGGTATACAGACACCTGTCACGTCGGGCCTCAAGTGTACCCGAATCCGCACTATATCCAACAGCAAAACAAATCCTCCTATTGGAAGACCCGTACGAGCGGACGTGCTAGGGTTCTGTGGTATCCATCAGCTGAAAAGCTTCTGCATATCACCTCCAAGCTGCTACAATCACCGCGTGACAAGTACCCGGACATGCAGAGATCGCTCTCATTGTCACCTCGTCGACTACATTTTGGTCGTAGGAATTTAGCTCGAGAAGGCGCCCGCTTTGCCCTCTTGAACCGTAAGCAAGTGAATGGCCGTATATATAACGCGTGCACTCTTCAACACTGATGACTATGGTCTTACTAACGACTATACTGCGTACTCGCACACTAACATGCTACCTTTGAGTGATCATCTTGTCCATTGTCAAGGATTGATATTTGGTCGCTGTGAGTTGATGAAGAATGACCGAGCTACAAACAGCCAATGACTTTCTCGCAATGCTCTACGGGACTCTTGATAATCAAAAGCTGCGCTTACTCTAGGGTAGGTCAGAAGGGGGGCATAGTATGATGGTAGCCCACTTTCGTTAATTCGGACGTGAAGACAAAACGGCTCTCAGTGTCTTCGGCGCCTTCATGATAGTCCCGAGCGTCACCACAGTGGTCGGGCGTGTTATGATGCATCACCTGCACCCTCTCCCAGTATTCAGTCCTCTATAAAGTAATTGTCTTCTAAAATTGCGAGTGAGAATCACTTGGGAACCTCGCCAGCGAAAGGCTCGCGAAAATGGCTCGTACAAGATGAGACTGGCTAGCATGTCTAGAAAATCGAATGATATTTCTCCCATCAATGTTGTCGATACATGAAGAAATCTCATTGTCATTTCAGTTCCTCCCTCACCCTAAACTCCTCATAGGAACACTCGACCCTATCTCTCCCGCACCCAAACAAATCCCATGCCTCCTTACCCCACAAACTCGCGTTATCACTCACATCTTTTCTCGGCTCAATCGATAAAGGCTCCCTAGCTTTCAGCGCCGACTTTGATCGGGTAGTAGCAAGCAGCGCTGGAGGACCCATGTTTGTGGTGTCGGAGACTGATTTCTTTAGGAGAGAGCGCTTACGCGGCGGTTTGAAGGGACGATGGATTGGGGAAGGGGGTTTGGGGAGAGGTTGGGCGACCGGGCGGGGAGGTGTTGCGGCCTTTGATATAAGAGCTTCGTGGATGGGAGACTGCGGTGGTATAGTCTCAGGGGTTGGAGCTTTCGGTGTGAAGGCTTTTGAAGTTGGACCCTTGGGTGTCATGGCTTTTGGTGTTATGGCTTTCAGTATGGAAGCGTTATCGTTTGGGATCTTTGAAGGTGTCTTGGGTGCTTGCGTTTGGAACCCTGGTGACGATGGGACGAGCGTTATGGATGGTGACTTCCCGGAGTTGAGATGAGACGAAATCGCTGGTGGTGTTTTTGGTATAGAGAGTGGTGAGTGGGCAGGCGGTGGTGTATTAGTGAAGATACGTTTGGGCGTCGCTGGAGGCGAAGTTCGGGAGCGTGGGAAGAGAATCTCGTCCATTTTTGATAGCGTCAACGCGGTGTTATGGACTGTTGAAGGAGCTTTAGGAATTGTTGGCTCCACAGATTTTCGGAGTTGGGCTGGTTGATCTAAAACACTCTCAATTGAAGGGCGTTGAGAATGTAGCTCAGGGGATCTCTTTTCCCTTCTCTTATTAGCGAGAGGTGGATAATCATCCTCTTCTTGGGTAAGAAACAGATCAGGCGGTCCTTCATTACTTTGCCTTCCGTTGACTTTGTTCAGCCGATCTGCCAGCCTATCTTGTTCCTGCTGGTGGTATTCGGCGAGGCCATCCTTCGGCTGGCTTTCATATCTGATAGGTGCACTGCCTTGACTACTTCTTCTGCCGTTGTGCGAGTTGTTGCTAGATGATCGACTGACTACATGCCGCTCTTGTGGGAGTAAGTCTCTATACATGAGTTTCTTACGTGGCTTTCGTGCAGCCACCTGCAGCTTCATCCTTTCCCTTTGTGGCTCACTAGCAGACGCGGCTTCACTGTCCGAAGCGATCTCAATGGGCTCGATTACTGACTGTACGCTTCTCGGGCGCTCGGTCGCAACTGTGCGTCTACCAACCTTTTCCCGATCCCGGACGACATCTTTATCATGTCTTTTTGGTGGCCCCTCTATTGTTACCTTGGTTGCTTTAGCTTCCTCGGCTGCCTTGTGCCTCTCTGCTGACGTGATGGCTTTCTTGATTCCTAAGGCTGCAGCGGCATCTTCTACTAGTGTCTCAACCCGTGGTCTAGAAGTCACAGCTCCTTTAGGCTGTTGTACGCCTGAGCGAGTTACTTCGGCCTCAGCCTGACGTGCCGAATCGTGCGTCTTACCTTTCTTCCCGATAGAATGTTGTTGCTTATGATGCTGCCTATCAGCCATTGTGTTGGTGTTCTGTGAGGCGCCGAAGGTCTCTATTGGTGGTGTGGGTGGTATGAATAGTCTTGCGCTGGAAGTCTGGACTGGCCGCATAGGCTGCTCCGACTGAGCTTCTACGCGTTGGCGCTTAGCAGGCCTGTTCTCCACTTCCTCATTCTCTATACGTTGCTCATAGGGTGACCTAGTAGGAGGTGCTGCCCTTCCAATTCGTCCTTTCGGGGTGCCCAGCAAAGCGTTCAGAGATTTTGGTCTCAGCTGCGAGGGCTGCGCGAGTGTCGACCTCTCTGTAGCTATACTCGTTCCAGTACTTGTGGGGTCTTTTCTAGGTGTAGGAGCTGCGCGCTTAGGTGACCCTGCGTCTTGCGGTTTCCGCTTCTTTTCCAATAGCTCTGTCAAGTCCTGCTCCATGCTGCCCACAGCCTCCCCAACCTGGACAAGCACCCCTCTATCAAGCTTCAACTCGTCCCCGTCTTGAACTGCGTCATCATTTCGCCTGTGCGTATCGCCAATGAAGTTCCTTGAGACCTCGTAAACCATAACCCTCTTGTTGAAGGTGTGATAACGGAGAAGCCCATCTTGCCACCTCTTCTGCTTCCGTCGTATATCGTGCGTATAGAGGCATATGAATTCGAGTACGGGAGCAGTGTTCTGTGTAGAGAGGACGGTCAGATTCTGGGTCTGGCGAGTGCCGGTTAAGGTGCTGGCGGTGGAGGTCATTTTGGAAAGGGGCTTCAAGAATCGAAAATGCCTATCATAGTCACGACTGCTAGTTTAGCAGGCTTGGCCAAGGTGGGGAAGGTCCATCTTTGTCCTCGCCATGCTCTCCTTCTAAACTCATGATGGACATGTATAGCCAAAGAGCGTGGCAACAGTGAGGCACCACGTGTTGAAACGCGACATCACGTGTTCGTTCTAAATATCTCCATATCTTCAATGACACGCAGAGTTCTCTTTAGCGTATGCAGAAAGCTGTGCAATCCTTGGCACTTTTTTTTTGCGCTCCCCCATACATACAAACCTAAGTCTACGAATAACGTTTTTGATATATTGGCCCTATATAAATAGATAGCTTAATTTGAGGCGATTCTAACGCCGTAAAAATAAACCTAATCGACTTATTATTACTGGATTTATTAGGGGTTAAACATTTACAGCTGGAATCCTAGAAAGTAGGCGCAGAACTTGGGCTTTCTACGCTAATTCCTTACCTCTTATCCGTTCTAAAGCCCTACGTACCCCACCAAGTGTACTACTAATTTTTCAAGCCTTATAATATATCAATTATCTATCTAAATAAGTTATTTCCTACGGTATTAGAAGTCTATCTAGTAGGACTATCTACTAATGTAAAGTTAATATCTTAGAAGCTTTATTCGTGGACTTGGTCGGGCGTTTAGCGCGAAAAAAAAAAAAAGGTGCCAAGGATTGCACAGCTTTCTGCATACGCTAACTCCACGATATCGCTTTCTTTACTGTTGCTTTGCTGACACGATGACAGTAGCTAGGGGTTCATGTCGGCCTTCCATATAGTCTCTGCTACGATCATAATGACATTAAATCTATAGTAACACAGCGTATGACGACGCAACGGATCGCTTCTCACAACTGGGTCTCCATCGCTGTGCAACTAGGAAGATCGCTACAATGTGCCTCCTCGCTCCTCTGCCCGGTCACTTAACAGAGATACTGGGTCTGAGAGCTCACGCTTATGCAATCTAGTAGCGTCGGACCTTGCCCTCATTGGAGATATCGGGTCTGACGACTCTCGCCAATGCAACCCAGCGGCAGCCGATCTCTCCCTCATCAAAGACACTGGGTCTGGCATCTCACTTTGATGTCCCATAGCAGTGTCAGATCTCACACTTGTTGGCGATATTGGTTCAGACAATTTTCGTTCATGCCCTTTAATCGAGTCTGAAATCTCACTTGTGAGCGACACTGGGTCTGATAGCTCGCGTTTATGCAGCCTAGGAGCATCCGACGTCTGCCTCATTGAAGATATCGGTTCTGACAGCCCGCGCTCATGTCCCTTAGCAGCGTCCGACGTCTCGCTTGTCAGAGATACAGTCTCTGATAGCTGACGTTGATGTAGCCTTGGACCGTCTGACCTCTCACTCATTTGGGATATTGGTGACGACAGCGTACGACTGCGCCTCTCAGTAGCGTCCAGCTCGATTGGCTGCTCTTTGGCCTCGACCTCTTGTCTAGCGAAAGGTCGACCATCGATCTCGTGTCCTTTGTGTACGAACGAGTCCAGCTCAACATATCCACCGTGTCCTTTTTCCTTGTCATCAGGGGTTGCTATGGAATGATCTTTCTCCTCAGAATCGAGTTCGGCTGCTACGTCGTTTATTTGCTTAGGCTCCAATGGCTTTGGGTGGCGTCTTCTGTAGAGCCAGATGCCGAGCAAGACCAACATGACCAGAATTATCGCACCACCGATCGCTATACCGACTATTGCTCCAGTAGAGATCTGATGGGAGCTGGGCGTGCTGTCACGTGGTGACTTGATTGCTACGATGTGAGGCTTTGCTCCAGCGTCCCAGGTACACTGAGATACCGAGAAATTCCCTCGCTCATAATCCGCCAACAAGTAGCTACAGTGGGTCAAAAGTCAGCATTAGCTCGATCACTGTCTGCTTTTTTCGTCAGCGGTCATTACTTACGCTTCTTGTAGGAATGCTCGACCCAATGTGTATTGGCCCTCATTATCAGCACGCATCAATGGGAAGTAGCGAGATGAGTTCGGAACCAGGGGAGCTTGAGCAACCAGGTCAAACGCTCCGTAGGGAAGCGAAATGTTGACTCCCTGCCCTGGAGTGGATGAGTGGCCCAGGGTGAGAATCACAGATGTATTTTGCGTCAGTAACGCCTGATGCAAAGTATCGTTGACTAAGTATCCCTGAACGTTTTCATCCCATGTAATCCCGAAGGCTTGTTCGAATTGCTCGCAAACGCTCAAGGGAAGCCATATATATGGCGTGGTGGAGTCAATGACGGTTAATATGCTGTTTGTATCGCCGTTGCTAGTCGACAAGACCGTAACATTTTGGTCTGTCGTTAAGATGACGGATCCGATGTTTACAGTGAAATTCCACAGGCCAGCTTCATCAAAGGTAAATGAGACATTATTGGGCTCAAAGCGCGAAGTGTCGTACCCTCCTAAAATGAGACTTCCATATACTGGGCCCGGCCGATACTGATTGCCGGCGGTATAGCCCCACGTCAAGGATGGAATCATGCCACTATCATTCAAATTCGACACAAAGCTCGGTCGAGGAACACTAGAATTGGTAAGGCTAGAGGAGCTGGGATTCAGACCAAACAACCCCAAGGAAGAATACTCTGGCGTCGCAATGCTAGCGACAATTTGTTGATCAAGCGTTGGGCCACCACTCCCTCCCCCCAAAGTCACGGTATCATATCCATAGGCGCCATTGATGTTATTGCCCGTATAATTGAGGTTAGCTTCCAGAAGTAAAGGAACGATACCGTTTGCGGTTACGTTGTCCTGTTGCCAGGTCCTCGAGCTGGTTGATTCAAATACTCCGCCTCGTGACGTGGAACAATTTGGAGGATCAGACTGATTACATCCTAACGGACTAACGACCCACGTCTGTGAACTCGCCGTTGATATTAAGAGTCTCACAACCTGTGGAGGCGTCCCAATTTGGATCGGAAAGGAGGACCAAGGCCCATCGTCACCATCGAATTCATTAGTGGGTTCAATGGATATCGGTGCCGGTATTGGTGAGGCTCCACGCTTGCCCAGCCAACTTCTCAACATGATTATACCGAATTTGACAGCGGAATTGGGCAGCAGAGGATTCTCCAGGGGAGCTCATTGCCTATTGCGACAAGGCAACAAGGCGGCAGACTTTCGATCAAAACAAAAGGTGGGAAACAGAGCCGACCAAAAAAATAGAGCGCGGGGCATGCGCAACCCCACCACACCACATCAATGTGGGTATCAATTGCAAACAATATAATTCGTCCTTTCAGCAAGTCTAGACGATCGGGCTGTCATGTACGCCGGAATGCGTTGCCGATCTTCCTTCTCGCGGAATTAGCGTGGGAATCCTCCCCATTTAGAAAGTGTGAGGCTGAGCATATGCAGGTTTCATGCAGACTTCGTGTTCACTCGGCTCCTCCCTCCAATCATCCGATCAACTCCGATACATAAGATAATTCGATCATGCGGGATTTCGATAGTTCCCATGAACCGTTATTGAGGATCAAGACTAAACGAGCGCAGGATTTTGTGTGAAGCTCTAGAGTTCGGCCTAATGGCTTAGCTCTCTGCTTGCAAGGCTGAAGCTCCTACCTATGCAAAACCATCAACGTCCCTACCTTTCTTTCCTTATGTTCATGCGGCGTGCGATCCCTCGGTCAAGATGTGGGTAGTCCGAACATGGCTCGCGGCCTCATTGTTACTGAGAGTGCCGCATGCATCAGCACATTGGCCTCATCAAGGTAATTCGTTCTCGATAAATCTCACTCGGCGGGAGTCTTAGATGGCTGACTTGGTCTTTAGGCGCTCCTTATGGTTACAATGTCACCTCTCACGCTGTCTCAACTATTGTGACGGTCAAGACAATAGATGTCCCTTGCAATACTACATCGACCTTGGTTAGCACACACCCACATCATTCCGAACAGCCTACTTCAGTCAGTCGTTTTACTATAACGGAAACAATTCTTGGTACACACTATACACACTTCAAAAGCCTGTCCAGCCATAAAAGTACACTTGGACACAATATTACATCAAGCAGTCCAGTGTCCGAGCTAAAGAAGAGTCGTGGAACTTCCCACAGCTCTACCAAGGACTCGACGTCCAGAACGACCACTCATGAACACAAAACCAATTCAAAAAGCCTTACGGTGGTCCCAACAAGCTCGAATAGCTCTTCAATGAGCTCAATGAGGATGTCAAAGCCGATTTTCGGAACCCATCCCAGCTCCATTAAAATCTCAGCGACGAAGCACACTACCATATCCTCAATCGTCACAAACACTCATTTCGTCCCGTCGACCAGCATCTCGAGCACACTACTTACCAGCTCAAGCAGTATGACAATAGGATCGACAAGCTCTTCAATTATGTCCACTAGCTCCCCAATTATTGAGAGTCATTCTTCAACCATGCGGAATTCTTCTTCGACGTTCTCGATTTCAACGCTAGCCAATATGACGCAACCGTCAATAACGCCCTCAGTCACGCCCTCCGTGAACCCTTCTATAGCTCCTTCGGTGACCCCTTCGGTGACCCCATCCCTAACGCCCTCTACCTCAACCGATTCCATGACTATGTCGAACACACTACTCACCATCTTAAGCAGTATGACAATAGGATCGACCAGCTCTTTAATTATATCGACTAGCTCCCCTAAATTTCCGAGTGATTCTTCAACCATGCGGAATTCTTCTTCGACGTTATCGAGTTCAACGCCATCCAATATGACGCCACCGTCAATAACGCCCTCCGTTACGTCGTCTATAGCGCCCTCAGTCACGCCCTCCGTGACCCCTTCGGTGACCCCGTCCCCAACGCCCTCTACCATGACGTCTTCATTTGTCCCCACCCATTCATCGACTGTTTCAACGACACTCTTCAGCCTTAGTACCAATAGTAGCTCCTTCGAAAACCTGACGACTACTTCCTCGCCTCCACCTACCACTATTCTACCACGGCCAACTGAGGCCCTTACTACCAGTGTTAGTCCTTCGCCCAAGCCTCCGGCTGTATCAAGCCCTCCCCCCATCAGCATTACCTCCTTGTCCAGCCCTCCACCGATCACCAGTCCACCGCTCCCCGTGCATACCACCGCTTCACAGTGTTGTTTCGTTGTCCAGGACACTGTTGATTACAATTATTGGACCGGTAAGATTGTTGTGCAGTAACATTCCCTTTGCCACAACACTGACCGCATTTAAGACATCTCGACTTCCACCCAATATTTCACCACATCTTTTACCAATTACATAACACATCTCATGAGTTATGTTGACGGAGCTACTTCTAGCATCCAGACCTCGTATTCGCCTTATACTGGCTCGATTCTTATCCCACTTAATCTCGCGGCAGAACAAATGCCCAACACCAATAGTGCGGGCGGACCTGGAACGATGTCTTCTGCCTTGGGAGGTACGGCAACAGTGACCTACGCCCAGACAATGTATGGCGACAAGATTCCCTATCATTTAAATAAAGCTGATTAATATAATAGTAATTCTCCAATCCCATTTTTTCTTTACCGCACGGCCAAGGTGATTCTCGCGCCCCCCGTAACGGATCAGAATGGTCACCTCACTTGCGTCACGACTTCAACATTCTATCCTTCGACTTTCGAACCCAGCGCTCCGAGCTCCCTACTATTTACGGGAATCAACGCCAATGCACAGATGTATTTTGGTAATGCAAATGCAAGTCAACTTCCCAGCGTGGTTGCAGACATAAGCCTCTCGACGCCATTTGTAGATGCCCTCACTAGAGGCCCCAGCGCGGTCAACTATGGCTCTCTGACAATACCCACTGCCGGCGCTGCTGGGATGAGCGAGTTTGTCAGTGCAAATCACAAAAGGCAGGCACAAGCTACGACCTCCACCATCGCACTGAACAGTTCAGAGTCAGATTACGGCTTCGTTTCACCGTTTTTCATAAAATTCTTAGCACAGGATCCGAACTATCTCGCGCAATATCCTCAACTAGCCAGTTGCTTTCCAGGCGGTCCCTCAATCGATCCAGGCACAAAGACATCCAAATTAATACCCGCAGCAACACTTGAATCGAACTTGATAAGTTCAACAACGGTGATAACCCATCCCTCAGGATGTCTTCGCCCAAACAGTCCACAGTGTCTCGCTGAGGCAGCGCCGAGTCCCGCATTTACGCCTCAACCGGAGCTCGCTCCTCCGTCCTCTCCAGCTCCTCAAGCTCCACCGCAGCCCCCACAACCACCTCCAAATCTCGCAGCTCCACCGCAGCCGCCTCCAAGCCCGCCAGCGCCGATCCTAAGCCCACCAGCACCCCCAAGTCCACCTGCTCCGCCGCAGCCCCCACAACCACCTCCAACTCTCGCAGCTCCACCGCAGCCGTCTCCAAGCCCACCAGCGCCGATCCCAA
>JAABUS010003678.1_pt1 | contig 24180 bp, 22 predicted proteins | sample 5560161 | NCBI WGS metagenome assembly JAABUS01 (sample SAMN10711885, study PRJNA513376) | rock metagenome | isolation source: Antarctica rocks | place: Antarctica: Victoria Land, Trio Nunatak nord | collected 2016-01-04
CGTAACCCAAAGCCCACCCTTCCGTAACCCAAAGCCCACCCTTCCGTAACCCAAAGCCCACCCTTCCGTAACCCAAAGCCCACCCTTCCGTAACCCAAAGCCCACCCTTCCGTAACCCACAGTGGCACCGATTTTTCGCCGCCGCTTCTGGTATTCCGCCGGGGTTACGCCATGCAGACAGCCACCAAGTCGAGTCCCGGTGGGAGCGGTAATTCCACATTCAAACCACGGTGGTTTCCACCCTTTAAACCACGGTAAGCTGGACCCAAAACCCAGGTGGGTGCCGGATGTTTTGGGGCAGACATTGGAACCTCATGACCGGCATTATGCGACGAATGCGAGCGGTTTCCGCGCCGGCTGAGACCAAGGGCGATCCCGTGACGCGCCGTCCCTCGCCGCGTTAGCGGAGGCAGTCTTCGGCGATGCAATTCGCAATGCCGGCCGCCGCGGCGCCGGCCTGGGCGGTCACGCAGGCGATGTAGCCGCCGCTGCCGGCAGCGAGGCCGGGCAGGCACTTGACCAGGAGGCCGAGGATCGTCGTCCCGCCGCAACCGACCATACACCAATAGGATGGGCTTAGGGTGGGGGCCGGTGGCGCGGGGGCCGGGGCCGGGGCCAGGGCGGTAGCGAACAGGCCGGCGGTGGTCGCGTGGCCCCCTTCCAACTGGTAGGTCCATTGGTGGTCGAAGGGGATCGACTGGGCGACGTGGAGCTGGGCGGCGAGGTCGAGGGTGACGGTCAGGTCGAGGTCGAAGGGGATCGGGCCGATGTTGCCCCGGAGGTGGACGGTGCCGGCGTTGCCGTCGGCGCTGAGGTGGGAGGCGGAGGCGAAGCGTCCGCCGTCGGCGGTCAGGTGGATCTGGGTGGTGACGGGCTGTCCCGACGCGGCGCGGGTGGCGGGCTCGGCGACCCGGGCGGTGAGGGCGGCGAGGCTCGCCGCGTCGATCGTGACGATCGGGGAGGCGATCGGATTTGCCATCGCCCCGTATCGCGGCGGCCCGGTCTCGGGCCGGCAGGGACAGTGGGCGTAGATGACCACCCCCGAGGTGCCGGTCTTTTGCACCCGCAGGCCGTCGGGGTCGTAGGCGAACTGCACGGTGGTCCCGTTGGGCAGGCCCACCTTGGTCAGCCGCCGCTCGAAGTCGTAGGCGTAGGCCGTCGTCCCCGCCGCCGGGTTGGCCGTCTGGATGAGGCTGCCGTTGCCATCCTCGGCATAGGTGATCGTCTGGGTCGGGGCCTGCGGCGAGGTCTGCACCGCCTGGGCGATCTGGTTGTCGGCCGAGTAGGTCGAGGCCACCGTCACCGGCGAGTTAGCCGTGGTGGGGTTGGTGGTGACCAACTTGACCCCTTTCTGTGTGTGCAAGATCCTTGGATCATCGACTCAAAAGAAAATGCGCTCGGGCCGCGCACGGATCGTTGCGGCCCCTGGTTCGATCAGGAGGCCGCTCTTGAACCATCGCGCGGCCCTTCGGGAAGGGCCGGGGGTTAGTCGCAAAGGCGCAGGGCGTGCCTGGGAGGGTCCGCCGGCTCAGCGAGGTCTCGGGGAGGTGAAGGTGGGGATGCCCGAAATTGGAGCCCGGCGGTGGTCTGACGCCTCCCCCGGAAGAGAGATTGCCAGGGCGTGGCGTGGCCGGATACCGAGTCAGGTGCCGAGACCGCGCCGATAGCGTCCGGGTTGCGCCAAGACGACCCAATTCGCAAGGCCTGGCCGACTTGGTTGTCGGCCGCGTAGGCGGAGGTGACCGTCACCGGCGAGTTGGCCGTGGTCGGGTCGGTGGTCACCAGTCAGGTGCGGTTAAGGTCGGTGGGTCTATGTCGCCATTCTTCTTGCCTTCAAAAAGCGATTTATAGGAACGTCCCCTTTGCCCCTGCTCTAACGAAGTGTCGCGTTCCAAGTTTCAATCGGTCTTCGAAAGCTGCTCGACTTTGGAGGTTTCTAAATCCAGAGTGTTTATAATTCCGGTTCCTCTGCCTTCGGGCTCCTCGATAAACAGCACGTGCGACCCATCCGGGGTAAACGAGGGGTAGGCGTGATAGAGGCTTGAGCGGTGGATCGCCTTCCGTCCCGAACCATCAAATTTCATGATGCTGATCTCTCGGCCATATTCTCCGGAAACGTACACAATCCTCTGGCCATCGGGAGAGAAAGCTGGCGATGAGCCCGCACCAATGCGACGGATGTCCGATCCTTGTATTCCCATATAGGCAATATATTCAGATTCAGAAGAATAAGAATAGATGATTCCTTTACCATTCGGGGAAAACGATGCTCCTCCGTCTGACCGTTCATTATCAGTAAGCCGTCGCTGACCGGACCCGTCGACACTCATTACAAAGATTTCGGACGCGACGCCGGTACCGGGCCTGAATTTCGGATCGTTAACCGAACGGCTGAATACCACCTTCGAGCCATCCGGCGAGAGTGCCGGCGACTCGTCATATTCCAAGCCGTTGGTTAGTTGCCTCTGGTTTGTGCCATCCACATCCATGATCCAGATATGCCCAATGCCGTTTTGCTCTCGGACGAAGACAATCTTCTTGCCATCCTTCGAATACTGAGGATCGCCCTCGTAAGCCGGTTCTGACGTCATCCTGATTGAACGAGATGTTTTCTTATTTAATATATATAGATCTCCATGACCAGACTTGGGAGAAGAGTAAACGATGGATACCCCGTCGGGCGAAGCCGAGGGGCGAGCCCCCACAAAGCTCCCACCCGACGAATAATGTTCCCATCTACCTCCCTCTTGATTGCAACCCGAAAGCACCACCAGCCAGCTCAACCGGACGGACCACGACAAGGTAGAAATTTTAAAAAATGCCATCTATCACCCCTCCTTGACCGTATGCACCCGGAATTCCGCACGGTCAAATATACTGGGTCTAGAAGCCAAGCAACCCGAGGCAACACCACGAAAGCCCGCATAACCGTAAGGATTAGGGGTTACGCAGCCGGTCGAGCATAGGTTTCCGCTATGAGCGTATCAACCGTATGCCCTCTGCGTAACCCCTAAAAACCTTTCAGGTAAAGGGGACGGAGCGGATACCCCCTTTAATAGGGCAGGATCGGGATTGGCTTGAGCGGCCCAAACGGCACGCATCGGCTGCATGCATACCCCGAGATAGCCGCCGCCGCGGTGAGGCAAGAGGCCGATTTGCAGCTTCCGTTTGCGACGCAGCTATTAACCTTTCCGCAGAATTGCGATTCGCACTTGAATTTCGTGATCGGGTTGACCCAGTCCCTCCAAGACGCTAGGCATTTGTCATGCACCTGGCAGGCTGCATCTACACAATCGATAGGCGCAAGAGGCGTGCCGTTGCGTGGGCCGCAGTAACGGCCGTATCCAGGCCACAGCCCCTGGGGGTCAATCGCCGTGAGAGGATTGTTCTGGGCGTATTCATACAAAAGTCCCAGCAGGTCGCGGGTGAGGAAGCGGCCCAGAATTGGCGTGTAATACCTAAGCCCCAAGAGGTAAAGACCCGAATCAGGGTTGAAGTAATAGCCCTCCTCACCGACCCACTGGTACGCCACCGCCGTCGGCCCCTGGTGTTGAAGCAGGTTGCCCCAGGCGTCATACCGGAACGTGTCCGTCACGTTCTGGTTGGCGTCTACCAGTCCGACAATCGATCCTAACTGGTCCTCCAGAAAATAGCTTACCGACCCCGAGGTGATCCGGGCAAGTCCCGGCGCGTACCGCACCTGTGTCGCACCCGTCCCGTCCTTCTCTAATAGCGACTGCAGGCCGTTCAGGATATAGTTTGTCACGGCCCCCGATGTGTCGGTCTTCCGCGCCCGCAGGCCGTCGGGGTCGTAGGCGAACTGCGCGGCGGTCCCGTTGGGCAGGCCGACCCGAGTCAGCCGCCGCTCGAAGTCGTACTGGTAGGCGGTGGCCCCTGCCGGACCGGACGTCTGGGTCAGGCTGCCGTTGCCGTCCTCGGCGAAGGAGGTCGTCTGGACCGGGTCCAGCGGTGCCGTCTGCACCGCCTGGCTGTTCTGGTTGTCGGCCGCGTAGGTCGAGCTGACCGTCACCGGCGAGTTCGACGTGGTCGGGTCGGTCGTCACCAGACGGGTACGGTTGCCCGCCGGGTCGTAGACGTAATCCTGTTCCAGCGCGAAGCTGCCGCCCCGGTAGTACTTCTCGGTGATCAAGGCGTTGCGGGCGTCGTAGGCGTAGTTGGCCTGGTACGCTGCGGCGAAGTTCAGCCCGGTGTCCCACCGCCGGCTGGTTTCCTGGGTCAGGTTGCCCGCCCCGTCGTACTGGCAATTAAAGCCGAACAGGACCGTCCCGCCGGGTCGGGCATGCTGGATCGAGGTGGTGCGTCCCAGCGCGTCGTAGCCGTAGTTGCTGACGACGCCGTTGGGCAAGGTACGCTGGGTCGGCAGGCCGCGCGGGTCGCGCTGGTAAGAGGTCGTGAGGTTCTGGCCGCCGAAGGGGAAGCCGACCGAGGCGACGCGGTACGCCTGGTCGTAGCCGGTGGTGAGCGCGTTGCCGTCGGGGTCGGTCAGTCGGGTGCGGTTCCCCTCGTTGTCGTACTGGTACTGCGTGGCGCCTGAGGCGAGGGGCGTTTGCGCGCTGGTGACCCAGCCGTTGGCGTTGTAGGCCCAGGACCACTGACCCAGGGTATTGGCGGCCGTCAGCCGGTGGCCCACGGCGTCGTAGGTTATGGAAACGGTCGATCCGTCCGGGTAGGCGGTCTGGTTCAAGCGGTTCAGGGCGTCGTAGGCGTAAGACGTGGCGGCGTTGTTGCCGTCGACCCGCCGGGTGACGTTGCCCACCGCGTCGTACGACCAGATCTCCTGGTTGTGGAGCGGGTCGAACTGGGTGGTCCGGCGGTCCAGGGCGTCGTACTGCCACTGCCAGGTGTGGCCGTCCGGGTCGGTCAACGAGAGCAGGTTGCCGACCGCGTCGTACGCCAGGTTGCTCGCCGCGCCGGTCGGGTCGGTGACACGGGTCAGGCGGCTCAAGTCGTCGTAAACGAAGTTGGTAACATTGTTGAGCTGGTCAGCGACCTGGGTCCGCTGGCAGCAGTTGTAGGTGTTCTGGACCGTGGTCCGGTCGGGGAAGGTGGTCGTGATCACACGGTCCATCAGGTCGTAGCTGTACGCGGTCATGTTGCCCGTCGGGCCGGTCACCTGCGTCTGCCGACCGCGGTTGTCCCAAGCGAACATGGTTATTTCACCCAGGGCGTCGGCCGTCGCGGTCAGCCGCCCGGTGGCGGCGGCGTAGGTGTTGGTCACCGCCGTGACCCCGTTGCGGTCGGTCACCGTCAGCAGCCGGCCCTGGCCGTCGTAGGAGTAAGTCGTGCTGTGGCCGAGCTTGTCGGTCCGGGTCAGGGGCTGGTTGTTGGCGTCGTAGGTCCAGCTCTCGGTCCCCAGCGGGTCGGCGGCCGACAGCACGTTGCCGTTGCCGTCGTAGGCCCAGCTCCGCTGCGCCGACTGGCTGGTGTCGGGGTACGGGTTGAGGTAGTCCGTCCGGGTCAGGCGGTGGCCGCCGCCGTCGTAGGTGGATCGGGAGAAGAACCCCCGGGCGTTGACCACCTGGGTGACGTTGCGGTCGGCGTCGAACGTCTGCCGGGTCTGGTTGCCCAGGGCGTCGGTGATGGTGCCGGCCCCGCCGAACGAGTTGTTGGAGAAGTCGTAGACGGTCTTGCGGCCGAGCGGGTCGGTGAGGGTGGTGGTGTTGGTGGTGGTGGCATAGGTCCGGGCGTTGCCGTAGGGGTCGGTGACCGAGGCGACCTGGCCGCCGGAGCCTGCGTAGGCGAACCGCCAGGTGGGGTTGGGGGCCGTCAGCGGGGTGGTGATCGAGGTCACGCGGCCCGAGCTGTCGTAGCCCAGGAGCGAGGTGTAGCCGGCCTGGTCGGTGATCGCCGAGAGCAGGTTCTGGCCGTTGACGCTGGTGTAGGAGAACTGGGCGTTGGCGCCGAAGGGGTCGCTGATCTGGCTGGCCTGCCCGTTGGCGTTGTAGGCGAGGCTGGAGGTGTTGCCGTTGGCGTCGGCGAGGGTCAGGAGCCGGGGGACGGGGTCGGAGCTGTAGCCGAGGACCAGGGCCTGTCCGTAGGGATCGGCCATCTTGGTCAGGGCGAAGTAGCTGGCTCCACCGGAGGAGAAGGCCCGGCCGAAGGTGTAGGTGCCGCCGTTATCGGCCAGCGCCAGCGTGAAGACGTTGTTGGACGTGTCCTTGGTCAGGGTGTTGAAGACGCCGGTGGTGGCGGCCGGGGTATAGTTGACCGGGTTGGAGCCCGGGTTGACGGGATAGTACCAGTCGGTGCGTCCGTCGGGCATGACGACGTGGGCGACGGAGCCGAGGTCGACGACGTGGGCCAGGTAGGGACAGGTGACGTTGGGCCCGAAGAGGTAGTTGAACGGCCCGACGTCGGCGGCGGCGTTGGGGTTGACGGAGTTGTAGGTGAGGTTCCATGCGACCTGCGGCCCGAGGCCCGGGGAATAGAAGGCCGGTGTGTCGTTGACGACGAGGTTGAGGCTGAAGAGGTTGACGCTCCAGGCGGGGACGCCGTAGGAGCGCAGTGTTCCGCCAGGCATCTTCCCACCGCCGCCGGGCGACCCACCTCCCCCGCCGCCTCCGCCTCCGCCTCCGCCTCCGCCACAGGCGGAGCAACTGGAGGAGTCCGTCGGCTGTCCGGCCACCGGGCACCCCGGCTGGTTGGGGGGCGGTGGCGGCGACGGGCTCGGGCTTGGGGACGGGCTCGGGCTTGGGGACGGGCTCGGGCTTGGGGACGGGCTCGGGCTTGGGGACGGGCTCGGGCTTGGGGACGGGCTCGGGCTCGGGCTGGGCGACGGGATCGGTGATGGACTCGGGCTCAACGTCGGCTGCGGCGACGGGCTGGGGCTGGGCGAGGGGCTCGGGCCGGCCGTCGGTTGCGGCGACGGGCTGGGCGACGGGGACGGGCTGGGGGTCGGGCTGGACGTGGGACCGACTGACATGGCTCGTCCTCCGTGGGGCGTGTCGGATCGGATGCTGGGCCGATGGCGATGTTCTCGTTGGGTTCACTCGAATCCTACGGCCGACGCGGGTCGGATCAACCTCGCCGTATGCTGGTTTAGGCCGGGTTCGGGCCCGGCCCGCGATTCTTGCCTAAAGCTGCGCAAGCCACATGGCTCCGGGCAAGCTTGGCGAGCCGTGACGGCGGTCGGCACGGCCGGGGTCCGCCGTCCGCGCCGCGCCGGCGATGGCGGGCGGTATTCGGTAAGGCGGGTCCGTCGCGGCGACGCGGCCCCATTGGGTGTCACTGACATGGCGATCCGACGACGATTGGCGCTGACGGTCGGGCAGCGGCGGGAGCTGGCGGCGCACCGGGACCACGACCCCCGGCCCTACGTCCGGGAGCGGTGCGCGGCGCTGCTGAAGGTGGCCGACGGCGGGTCGGCCCACGCGGTGGCGCGGCACGGGCTGCTGAGGCCGCGCGACCCCGATACCGTGTACGGTTGGATGGACTTGTATCGGGCGGACGGGATCGACGGCCTGGTTAAGCATCGGCCCGGCGGGGACCGTCGCGGCGGCCCGCCGGGTCATGAGGGCCCCGCGAGGGAACCTGAAGACTTGAACCCTTGACGAGGATCGTCGCACTCGGTGAGTGACACTACCCCGACAATGCCGTCGGATTGGCACGATCGACGCGGATTGTCAGCGGGCGGAGCGGCCGGGCGGTGGCGGTGGTTCTGGCTGTACTCTGCCTGTTTATTACCGATTTTGCCCTGATGGTCGCGTCGCTTGCCGCGCCCCGACGGCCGGCGTCGATCGGGTTCGAGCCCACGGCGGTTCGGAATCGTGTCTCGAAAACCAGATGTCCCAATCAAGGAATTCCCGAAAAATTTCAGGCGATGTCGGCCGGATGAATTCGCGGCCCAGGCCCGTGGCCGATCCCGAATCTCGGGGCGGCATCTAAGGCGTGGAGGATGGGGTGACGGAGGGGGCAGTGGGGACGCCCGGTATGTTTCTATCGGAGTTCATGGGATCACGAAGGGGGTCGCGATGACCCGACGGGGCGTGCGGTCGGCTCGCCGCCGGTCCCCCCGCTCGTGCCCGGGAGAGGGAGGTTCCCCGTGCCCTTACCGCCATCGGCACCCGACCAGGCCACGCCCTCCATGGCCGTGTCTGACATGATCCAGTTGATCGAACGGGCACCACCCGATCGGTGGCCGGGCGGCTGGGCGGGCTGGGAGAACGTCAAGGAGGCGCACCGTCGGATGGCCGGTCGGTTCCTCGATGCTCTCCCGCCCTATGTGGGAAGCCACGCCGGGCGCGGGATCGTGATTGGCGGGGGCGGCTCGACGTACTTCCCCTGCGCGTGGGTGGCCATCAATGCGCTCCGCAAGCTGGGCTGCTCGCTGCCCATCCAGCTCTGGTATCTGGGCGAGGCGGAGATGGACGCGCGCATGGAGCGGCTGGTCGCCCCCTTGGGCGTCGAGTGCGTGGACGCCCATGCCGTCGCGCGGGCCGATCCCTGCCGCATCCTGCGGGGCTGGGAGCTGAAGCCCTACATGGCCAAGCAGAGCCGGTTCCGCGAGGTTCTCCTGCTGGACGCCGACAACGTCCCCCTGCGGGACCCGACTTACCTCTTCGAGGAGCCGGGGTATCGGGCGCACGGTAGCGTCCTCTGGCCGGACCTCCATGCCCAGGGCCCCGGCGAATCCCACGTGATGCACCGTTTGAAGCCCGACACCTGGGCCACTTTCGGGCTGAGCTACCGCGACGAGCCGCCGGTCGAGTCGGGCCAAGTCCTGGTCGAGGCCGTTCCATCATCCGGCACGATTTCCAGGGCCGGCGGCCCTTCTGGCACCGCAGCACCGCCAAATGGAAATCCGCCGAGGTCGATCGGGGCGGCCCGTCCTCGGGGTACGATGGAGAATATCTTATATTCATACATGATTTGCGCGAGCGATGGGATGGCCGCATCGGGGGCCAAGGGAACATTCATCGTGGAGAGGCCGCGACCTCGGGGGGGACTCGGATGCGCGCCAGTCTCGTCATCGCCTCGCTGAACGAGGGGGAGAAGCTGTGGCGGACCGTCGGGTCGTGCCTGGAGACGGCCGACGGGCTGGATTGCGAGGTGGTCGTCGCCGACGACGGCTCGACCGACGGCTCGCTCGATGAGCTGTCGCGGCGGTTCCCCAAGGCGGGGATCGTCACCCACGCCGAGCGGCTGGGCGTCTCGCCGACGAAGGACCTGGCGGGCCGTAGTGCGCGCGGCGAGGTGCTGGTGTTCCTCGACGGCCACTGCAAGCCGGAGCCTGGGGCGCTGGCCCGGCTGGTCGCCGGCGTGGAGGCGACGGGCGGGAGGGCGATCCTGACCCCGGCGGTCCCGGCGCTGGACGCCGAGCGGTGGGAGAACAAGATGCACCAGGTCGGCCAGGGCTACCGGATCGACCTGGAGCGGTTCGACTGCGGCTGGATCGGTCTGGAGCGGATGCGGGAGTCCGGCGAAGTGACCGGCCGCCTCCTGTATGAATCGCCCGCGCTGATCGGCTGCTGCCTGGCGATCGGCCGGGCGACGTACGATCGGCTGTGGGGGTTCGATCCGGACATGCGGATCTGGGGGGTGGAGGATCTCGACTTCGGCCTGAAGGCGTGGCTGATGGGCCACCCGATCCTGCACGACGCCGGGGCGGTCGTCGGCCATCGGTTCCGGGCCGGGTTCGACAACTACACGGTGCCGATGGAGCACATCGTCGCCAATCAGTTGCGGATGGCGCGGAAGAACTTCACGGATGAGGTCTGGGAGGAATGGCTGGCACGGTTCCGGGGCCGTCAGCCCGACTGGCTCCATGATCTCGCCTGGCGGGCGTTCGAGGAGCGACGGGCGAGCGTGGAGCGGGAGCGGGAGTACCTTCTGGCGCACCGGGTGCATGACGAGTTCTGGTACGCGGAGCGGTTCGGCCTGCCGTGGCCGGTCGCGGCCCCGTGGGACCGCACGTCTCCGCGCGCGGCGGCATTGATGCCGGCCGCCACCGCCACGCCGCCGGCACCGGCCGTCGCGGTGCCGGGCGGCCTCACCGGTGCCGATGAAGAGTTCGACGACCCGCGCGAGTTATTCCTGGAGCATTATCGCCACCCCCGGAATCGTCGGATGCTGGCTTCCCCCGACGTGATTGGCTCGGCGGAGTCGGCGGGCGGGGCCACGCTGACGGTCTACCTGGGGTTGGACCACGCCGGCACGGACGGCGCGCGGATCGGCCGGATCGGGTTCCAGAGCCAGAGGTGCGGGATCGCGGTGGCCTACGCCAGCCTGCTGACCGAACTGGTGCTGGGGCGGAGTCTAGCGCAGGCGCGCGGCATCCGCCCGGCGGACCTGATGGGCCGGTTCGGCGAGGGGGCCGGTGCCTTGGATTCGGCGTCGTTGGCCGTCGCCGCCCTCCGGCGGGCGATGGATCGTGTTGGGCGTGATCCGGGGTAGATATGAGTAGCGGAATCCGCCGCCGAAAAGGATTGGGGCGGACCCGAGTCGCCACCCCATTCGGAGCTTGCGCCCGAGGTCCGAGATGATGACGCCCCAGGTCGAAGCCGACCCAATGCCCCGAGACGCAGCCCTCGCCGTCCATGCCCCCGACCACCGCCCGATCCGGGCGGTGGTCTCTGTGGATGCGGTCTCTTCGGGATCATGCCCCGGCTCGCCGCCCGAGGTCGAGGATGACCCCATCGGCGATGATGAGGCCGACCTTGAGGAGGCCGCCGCCGAAAGCCGGCCGAAGCGGGGCCGTCCCAAGGTCACCAGCGAATTCTGGGAGATAGCCTCTCAGCGGATGGGCATGGTCGGCCGGGTCTCGCGGCGGACGATCGTCAACCACTTCTACCGTCAACGCGCCTTCGGTGTCTTGCACGACGCCGAGGAAAGCGGAACCGGAAGCGGCTTCGGCTACCTGATTGAGGGCAACCTTCGGAGCGACATCCTGACCGAACTGGGGCGGCTCGATGATCCGGTCCACATCCGCGAGGCCGCCGCCCTCATCTGCCGCCGCGAGATGAAGACCAAGGACGCCGTCCCCTTGATCCGGGCCTGGCGCAACGGCCGATCGGCCCCGGGGGACGCCCACGCCCTGGCCGGCGAGATCGCCCGGCTGGTCCGCAATTACATCGTCCGGCATCCCAGGATGACCCCCGATCAGGTCCATCACGCCTTGGAGGAAGTCGGCCTGGAATACCCCCGGTCGGGCCTCGACAATGGTGAATCGATGGATTTTCACGAATCCGCCGACGAAGCTGTCTGAGGCGATGCGATCATCAAAACGCATTCAAATGCTTCGGGGCAAACCAGTTTAACCTGTCACTCCGGGGGGTCGAATGCGATGGGTCACCCCACCGTCCCGAGGCCGGCGAACCTTCCCAAAGGGGGTCCGGCCGGTTTGTCCGGTGGTCGTGCAGGGAGGCGGTCGTGCCCAATAACGGGAGCGACTCCCGAAAATAATCTATTAAATGAACTATTATTGAATCGATCACGGGGTTCAAAAATTCCGGGAGGGCAAGGTAAGACATGGTGACGGCGGAATTGGGGGCACCCCCGGGGTGGGACCATCTCGTCGAGGGCCGTCGAACCCGTCCGAGTCCTCGCAACGACTCGACGCCCCGGAATCCCTTCCCGGCCGGATGACCACGGCGACGATCCCGGCTCGCCTCCCGGAAAAATCCGCCGAAAGGATCGGCGGCCCACCTTCCCCGACCTGACTTTCGGCGACCGCTCGTGGGGTCCCGGGGACCGGTTCTAATTCACGTTTATTGATTGGTTCGGCCTCCCGTCCGCGTGTCGACCACCTGGGGGTGTCGGACCCGGAAAATGGCCGCAAGTCGTTCTGCCCCATAATGATCTATTACTCAGTACGTAAAGATTCGGTAAACCCGTAGCCGGTTCTCGTTTTCCCTTGAGGACATGGTTAAACTCGGCCACTATGGATGACGGCTCGGCCTCTATCTTTTGCTTCACTCCCCTACGGGTCACGCCCTCGGAGTTGGACCAACTCCGAGCCGCGCCTTTTCCTGCCCCGTCGTCCGGTTCTGTCTGCTCCGCCCCGCCCATCCCCCAAGGCCCCTGTCCGGTTTGCCCACGCTTGGAGCACGAGTTCGAGCCCTGGCGCCAGGCCGCCTACTGGAAGGCTCAACATCGTCGTGTCCTCGAACGCGAGGCCCAACTCAAGACCGAGGTCGAGAGGCTTCAAGCTCTCCTACGCCTCCGCGAACAGCAGCTCTTCGGTCGAAAGGCCGAAACCGCCGCCGCGACCCAGCCGGCGGCCCCGCTCGCCACCCCGACCGACCCGCCACCGCGTCGGCACCGAGGCCAGCAGCCCGGCAAGCCGGGGCCCAAACGACGCGACTATTCCCACCTCCCGGCCGTCGTCGAGGATCACCAACTCGCTTCCCAGCGGTGCCGTTGCTCGCGGTGCGGCCAGCCCTTCGACGACTTCCCCGGCACCGAGGATTCGATCATCATCGAGGTCGATGTCCGAGCCCATCGTCGGATCGTCCGCCGTCGCCGCTATCGCCCCACCTGCTCCTGTGCCGCCCATCCCGGCATCGTCACGGCACCGCCACCGCCCCGGGTCATCCCCAAGAGCCTCTGGGGAGTCTCGATCTGGGTGTCCTTGCTCCTGGATAAGTTTCTGTTCTACCGACCGACTTATCGACTCCTGGCCGACTGGGCCACCCACGGCCTGGACCTGTCGCTGGGCACGGTCACCGACGGCCTGAAACACTTGGTCCCGCTCTTCGAGCCGGTCTACGAGGCCTTGGTGCGGCACAGCCGGACGCAGACCCTCTGGCACGCCGACGAGACCCGCTGGCTGGTCTTCGCCAGTCTTGAAGGGAAGGTCGGGTATCGGTGGTACTTGTGGGTCTTCCATTCCGCCGAGGTGGTGGTCTTCGTGCTGGCGGCGGGTCGATCGCACGAGGTGCCCGAGGAGCACTTCGGGCCGGTGGAGGGCCGCGGCATCCTGGTGGTCGATCGCTACAAAGCCTACCAGGCGATCGACAAGGTCAAGAACGGTCGGATCGTGCTGGCGTTCTGCTGGGCGCATGTGCGTCGCGACTTCCTGCGGTTGGCCAAGAGTTGGCCGGACCAGGAAAGTTGGGCGTTGGGCCGTGTGGCCGAGATCGGCACGTTATACCACCTCAATGACGAGCGGCTGAAGGTGCGTCGCGACGCGGCGGCGTTCGCGGTGGCCGACAGCGTGTTGAGGGCGGCGGTGACGAGCTTCGGGAAACAGGGCGAGGAGCAACTGCGTGAGGCGGACGTGCATCCGGCCCGGCAGAAGGTGCTGGAGAGCCTGGGAGATCACTGGAGTGGGTTGACGGTGTTCGTCGAGCACCCCGAGGTGCCGATGGACAACAATACGGCCGAGCGTTCGGAGCGTGGCCCGGTGGTGGGCCGGAAGAACTACTACGGCAGCGGCTCGGTGTGGAGTGGCGAACTGGCGGCGATGCTGTTCTCGCTGTTCCAGACGCTCAGCCTGTCAGGTCTGAACCCCCGGCTGTGGCTGACGGCGTACTTGTCGGCGTGTGCGGAAGCCGGGGGCCACGCTCCGGCGGAGGTGGACCGATTCCTGCCGTGGAACCTCAGCCGTGACCAGCGACGCGAGTTGGGCGGGGACGACGCAGTCCCGGCGGCGGACACGTCGTAGCACGACACGAGAATCGGGCACCGAGCCAACCAAGCCAGCGGGTCTGTTGGTCAACCCGAGCTTGAGTCTGGGGGAGTGCACGCCCGCTGAGAGAAGACGGGTTGTCCGAAACTTTACCTCAGTACGGCCCGTTGAACTGCATTGGTAATCCCGGTGCAGTCGGGTCCGGTGAACCTCGTCCCACCGCAGCATTGGGTCCACGCCGTTGGCGATCAGGACCAGCCCACTGGGGGTCTCGGCGAAGCCGGCCGGGAAGTCGCCGGAGAGGTCGGCCCGGAGGATGGCCCGCAGGCCGTGGCCGGGAGGCCGGGGTGCCATCTCCAGTCGGGCCGGGGGTGTGCCTCTTTATTGCAACAGGAATTTACCGACCCGTCATGTCCGATATAATGCAACAGCCGGACGTTGGAGTGTGATCGGGGGGCGTGGTTGATGGCCCGGATGGTCTTCGAGTGGGACGAGCCGGATGAACCCGAGGGGAACGTCTCCCACCTCGCCCGCCACGGCATCACCCCGCCGGAAGTCGAGCGGGTCGTCCGCGACCCGAGGAACTCGGTCGAGCGGAGCCGGTCGAGCACCTATCCGATCACCTTCGGCCGGACCAGGGGCGGGAAGTTCATCGCGGTCGTCTGGTCGGCTGTCGGGACGAACCCCGTGAGGGTCCGGGTCATCACGGGCTATGAGGTCGATCCAGGGGAGAGGAAGCCATGAGCCGGGTTGAACGCGAGCCCGAGGTCGTCAAGCCCCTCGACGTCGGGCCGGGCATGCTCGGCCCTGGTCCGGACGAGTTAGTGGCCTCGGGCGACATCGACGAGCCGGTCCCGCAAGGGATGTTCCTGGAACTGCTGAGTCTCATGGCCACGCTCAAGGGGCGTCGCCAGGCCAGGGGGCTGAGCCTGACCGACGTGTCGGGGCGGTCGGGCCTGACCCGCCAGGCGATCAGCCGGCTGGAAAACGGGTGGAACAACAACCCGACCCTGGAGACGCTATACCGCTACGCGCTGGCCCTCGACGCCGGGGTGACTTTGGGGGTGGAGGAGTTCGAGCCCGAGGACGACGGGCGGGACGAAGATACCCCCGCCGTCACGCAGGAGGACCCGGCCGGCGGCCGGCCCAGGCCGATCGTGGTGGAGTTCGTCGGCGGGTTCATGGACGGCAAGCGGCTCAGCACGGCGGCGGATGATCCGGACGAGGTCCAGGAGGCCGCCGCCCATTACGTCATGTCCTCGGAAGGCACGGTCGGCAAGCGGTTCCGCACCTACTCCGATGCGGGCCGGGCGGAGTTGGCGGAGATCACTGAGATGACGCCGGAAGGTCCGCGTCTCAAGAGGGAGCCCGTCTACGATATGGACCATTTCTATGAAGTGGTCGAGAGGGTCGAGACGGGCGAGTCGATCATCGTCCGCTTCCGATTCGCGGGTCGGTCCGTCCCGGAGAATCCCTCGTAAGTCGTCGCGTCTTGGTTGTCTTGCAGGGTCGGTCAGCCTTCGGTCGCCGACTTCGATGGTCGTCCGCGTCCCTTCGGCTTGGCGACCTCGACCAGGCGGAGGCCCAGCGCGGCGGCGATCCGGTCGGCGGTGCCAAGCCGCAAATCCCGCTCGCCGGAGAGGAACCGGCCGATGACGGTGGCGTCGACGCCGGAGTCCTGACCGAGGGCGTAGGCGGTCAGGCCCCGTGACTCGATGACGTCCCGGAGCGACCGGGACAGGGTGTGCTTGTTCTCGCGCGGGGCCGGCTTCTTCAACTTCGCCATCGGGACCTCATGCGGTGCGGGACAGGATCCGCTTGACGGTGGAGTGGTCCCAGCGGGGCCGGCCCTCCTTGGTGGGGATGCCGCGCCGGGTCAGCTCGGCGGCGATCCCCCGGAGCGACCGGCCTCCGGCCGCCAGCTCCCTGATCAGGATGACCGACTCCGCCTCGGCCGGGCAGGGGACCAGGCCGACCGGCGAGCCCGTCTTCTTCGACCGCCGGGGGTCGTCGGGGTCGACGGCCGAGCCGAATCGAACCTTGCCGCACCGCTCGCCCTGGCGGATCTTGTGCTGGAGCGCGTCGCGGGTCCGCTCGCGGATCAGGTCACGCTCGAACTCGGCCAGGACCGCGAGCATCCGGAAGACCATCTTGCCGCTGGCCGAGGTGGTGTCGATCCGCTCGGAGAGGGAGACCAGGTTGGCCCCGGCCTTGTCGAGGCGCTCGGCGATGGCCAGGGTGTCCCTGGTGGACCGGGCCAGCCGGCTCAGCGAGTAGAAGACCAGGACGCCGCCGCAGCCGCAGACCCGATCGAGGGCGGCCTGGAGCGCCGGGCGGTTGTCGGCCCGGCCGCCGGACTTCCCCCGGCCCGACTTGCGGTCGACGCCCTCCCCCTCGACGAAGACGTCCGCCGGGTCGAGGGTCGCGTCGTTGGCCAGGCACCACGCCCCGACCTTCGCGCGCTGGGCGTCGAGGCTGACCCCTTCCTTGGCCTGATCGTCGGTGCTGACCCGGATGTAGCCCACCGCTCGCATGGTCGTTTACCCCTATCCAGACCCTGGCCCGGGCACATTCTATGTCAGGTGACAGCTAAGTCAATGGGCCCATAATAGCTGTCAACTGACAGTCGTGGAGATGGTCGTCCCGGGCGGTCCGATGCGTTTGCGGGGGCGGATCGGTGGGGACAGCCGACCGGCTGTCCCCAACTGGCCCCTCCCGAGCCCGCGAACTCGGGCCCGGCTTGGGTGGCTGGGGGAGCGAGGCGATCAGGGTCGTCTGGAATGGTCGTCCCGAGCATTGGGGGTCGGTCGGGCGTGTGGAGTGACCGTCCAGGTCCGGGTCCGGGGGCCGTCCTCTGCATGGCCTGGCGGTCGGGAGGTTCTGGGGGATCGCGGGCAGGTCGGGGCCCCGGGGCGGTGCATACCAGGGTGCATTGGCGCGGGACGAAACTAATAACTGATTTCTCGGCGGATTTTTCAACCGCAGCCGGGTCGGGCAACCCCCGCCGGTTTGAATCTTTGATTTCTCACCGGGTTTTTCAACCGTCATCGGGACATTGGTGACAATCCAGGGGTTTAGGGCAAAGATTGACGACTCCGACCCCGGGCGGGGAGGGTTGGTTCGTGGGACCATGCTCGGGCCCGGGATGACCTCGTCCTTTTGAATTCTGATTTCTTGGCGGGTTTTTGACCCCGGATCGGCCGATTCGAGCCGGCCCGACGTCCCAACCGCCCGGACGAGCAGGTAGCATCTCGGTCCGGCATCCGGGTTCTCGCGGGGCTCCTGACCCCCGAGTCCTCACCCCGGCCGGCCGCCGACGCTGCCGGCCGGGACGTCCCGACCGGCCCCGGTGACGGGGTCACTCCTCGGAACGGACGAAATCGTACGCTAAGCCGTGGCTCGGATTGGAACTGACGTTCCGGGAACGCCTTACGACTTTGCATCCTTGTACAGTATGGCGGAATACTATAGTTTTCAGCCATAGCGTAACCGCATGCCCAAATCCACGCAAAAACAGGGGGTTCCGAGGGGCCGCCGCAAAGGGGTTTTTGGCCAGGGGGGAGCCGGCACGCGCGTCGGCCTCTATGCCCGCGTCTCCACCCACGACTAGCAGACGTTGCCCTTGCAACTCTCGGCCATGCGTGAGCACGCCGAGCATCGCGGATGGACCATCGTCATGAGCGTGGAGGACGTCGGCTCCGGCGTCCGTGAGCGTCCCAAGCGAGAGGATCTGATCCGGGCGGCGCGGCGGCGGGAACTCGACCTGATCCTGGTGTGGCGGTTGGATCGCTGGGGGCGTTCCCTGGTCGATCTGGTCACGACCCTCCAGGAACTGACCGCACTCCAGGTGGGCTTCGTCTCGCTCTGTGAGGCGCTCGACCTGACGACGCCGAGCGGCCGGGCGTTGACCGGGATGCTGGCGGTCTTCGCCGAATTCGAGCGGGACATCCTCCGCGACCGGGTGAAGGCCGGGATCGCCCAGGCCCGCAAGGAAGGCCGCCCTCACGGAAGGCCGCCGACGATCACTGGACACGTCGCTGAGGTCAAAAGCCTCTTCCAGCAGGGGTTCAGCAAGAGGGAGATCGCCAAGAGGGTCGGCATCAGCAGGACTTCCGTCCGCCGGTTCCTCGATGAACAGTCACTACCAAGTCCTTAGCGTACGATTTTGTCCGTTCCGAGGAGTGACCCCGTGACCACTGGTAACCACTTCAGGCCGTCCCGGGCCACTCCTGACCCTTCCAGGCTACGCCCGGCCCGATGACGAGGGCGACCCTGATGGCGAGCGTGGCGGAAGTGGGGCGGACGCCCCGGTTCGGGTCGGCGGCCGAGTTGGCGACCTATGCCGGCCTGAGCGTGAAGACGATCCGGCGGCTGGTCGATGCGGGGAGGGTGCGGGGCCGGAAGGTGGGCCGCCGGCTCCTGATCCCCTTCGAGAACCTCGATACCCTCGTCCTCCGGATCCAGGACCACAGGAGCCCGACCATGCAGGCGGCCCTACCGCAATCGACCTTCGACGCCCGGGGCCGGGCTCTCGCCCTGCCCCCTAAAGAGGAGCGACGGAGGGCGGACGAGGCGATCCGGGCCCTCGACCAGTTGGACACGATGGGCGACGACGAGGAGCAGAGGGCGACCTTCGCGGTGCTGGTGGCGGCCATCGAAGAGGATCGCCTCTCCGACCGGCGACGGTTCGCCGAATGAACCTGGCCTACCTGGACACCGGGCCGCTGGGGCGGATCTCCAACCCCCGGGCGACCTCGGAGAACCTTCGCTATCGCGCGTGGGCCCGGTCGCTGGTGGCCGCCGGGTTCCGGGTCGTGGTTCCGGAGATCGCCGACTACGAAGTCCGGCGGGAGCTTTTCCGCGTCGGGGCGACGTCGGGGTTGGCCCGGCTCGACCTGGTAAAGGCGAGCTTCCACTATGCCCCGCTGACGACCGACACCATGCTCCGGGCGGCCGAGCTGTGGGCCGACGTCCGGCGGCGGGGGATGCCGACTGCGGCTCCCGACGCGCTGGATGGTGACGCGATCCTGGCGGCCCAAGCGCTGGTGGGGGCCGGGCCGGGCGATTTGGTGATCGTGGCGACGGACAACGTCGGGCACCTTGCTCGCTTCGTCGACGCCCGGATCTGGGACCAGATCGTCCCTTGAAGGAGCGGCGGCTCTCCCGCAGAAGACTCCCGGGATCTCAGGCCACGATCTCGCCTTCGCGGATCACGTCTCGGGCCATCCGCTGGACCTCTTCCCGGGCCGCCCGGATGGTGAGGTTCGCTTTGGACCTGCTCCCGATGTCGTCGGTCTCTTCCGACAGAAACAGCTTGTCCCAGTCCGCCATCTCGACGAGGCGGGCAGTCAGAGGGATGGTCGTCCCGTCGCTCTTTCTGAGCGAGTGGATCGTTTCCCCGCAGAGGTCGCGGCCATTCCGCCCCACGCGACGGGCGACCCGTAAAATTTTCTCAATATTTGAGATGTGTTCATTATAGGAGTTACGCGGTAGTGATCGCATGTCATCTGGAACGGCGTTGGATCGAGCAGATTCGGTAAGCGTGAATTTCACTGGAGCACCCAGAACACCTATATTACCATTCGACTTGCCTTTTTTTGCAGACGGACGTTCACTACCGCGTAACTCCTACATTAGTTATAAATAGAATTAGTGATAGTGATTCTCTCGCCGCGTTAATGGCGGCTCCTCTCAGGTACTTCCCAGCGATCCCCTCTGCCCGCCGTTGGAGGGACTCCGCCAGCCTGATCGCTTGGGAATTGCGGGCAAGCGCGTCCATTTTTAATGGGAGCATCCCACTCGTCGGCCACCGGTTCGCTTTCGGGCTCGCACATCATCCGACCTCCGACCTCGGGACCGTCCCAAACTGGTCGAATCCGCCTCTTGGCAGCTTGACACTTCGCCAGGACTGGAACCGTCGGTTTTCGCTCGTCTCGCGACATTTCGGCGCCGAAAACCCGGCGCCGAAGTGTCAAGTTGGCAAACGGGCGTTTGGGACGATCCCCCGACCTCCGACCTCTCGTCGTTCCATTCCATGGACGTCATTGCCGCTGAGGCCGATTGAATCTTGGGGTGATGCGCGATGGAGTTGCCTGCGGAAGGGCCAGTCAGGAAGATCGGCGATTCTTCGGCTTGGCGCGTGGCACTACGATCCTTTCCATCTCGGCTCCCTGGCGCTTGGCAATCTCGTCCAGAAATCCGACCCAATAATCCTGTCAACTCTTAACCAATTCGGATTGTTGGTGGAAGCCGTCGAATCGGAGGCGGATCACCGACCCCCTGAAGCCACCTCGTGGGCCGACGGATAGCCTGACGTGCTCCACCTCGATCGCGGCCTTGAAGTCGGCGAGGCTGGCGAACCTGCCGATGCAGAAGAGTTGCGCCGCGTAGTGCGTCGAGCTTCGGCCCTCGTCCCAGCGGATCGTGCACAGGAGAAGATCCGACGAGGGAAATTCCCTCCTGCATTCGACGATGGTTCCTCCCATCTCTGGCGAGATATCGACCTTCGGGCCTCCCATCGGGCCGTGGTCGCGATATCCCTTCGTCGTCCAGACCCGATTGCCCGGGACGAATCGCGGTGGGAATGAGCTTTCCATTCGTTCGTCCATATCACAAGAGTGGCGATATCATCCTATGATGCATCGGGCTGTGGTCAGTAGCGATCCAGGGGAGCCGCCATCTCGTATCGCTCGCCCAGCATCGCACCGTGCCGAGTCACCGATGCATGTAACAACGGCCACCGCCCTTGACTCGATTCCGGCAAGGCTTGTCTTGATGTGTCGGCCAGCCGCACAGGCTCGCCGATGGAGCGGCCTTGTACGCCCGCGATGCAGGATTAATGGAAGGACGTAGACCGCTCCGGGTCTGCGAACCAGGATTCCCTGAGAGCCGTGCCGCCGCGTCCAACATCGTTCCATGGGCCCTAGGGGCAACGGGCGGGGTCGTGGCAGCCTTTCTCCATTTGGGGATGTTCACCGGGCCGTCGCAATAGTTGCATCTCGCCCTCTGGCCCCGGGTCAGGCCCGCCAGATGGGCATCCGGACCCCCGCCACGATCGCCCCGGGCCGGGCGCCCTGGGCGATCTCCCAGCGTAAGGCCGAGGGCCTGCCGCTGCGGCCGACGCCAGCCCTTGTCTCTATCGAGGACATGCCGGACGGTATTTCGAGTTTCCGAATTTTCGCGTTGCTGAAAAATTTGGATTTCGAATTTTCGCGTTGCTGAAAGTTCAAATTTCCGATAGCATGTCGGATATGATCGTCACGGTCGCCAGTTACAAGGGTGGGGTGGGCAAGAGTACGACGGCCGTACATCTGGCCGCGTACTTCGCCGACCTCGGCCCGACGATCCTCATCGATGGCGACCCGAACCGGAGCGTGACCGGATGGGCCAGGCGAGGATCGCTCCCCTTCCCCGTCGTCGACGAACGCCAAGCCGCCAAGGTCGCCCGCGAGGCCGATCACCTCGTCATCGACACGCAGGCCCGCCCGAGCCGCGAGGATCTCGAAGCGTTAGCCGGGGGTTGCGACCTGCTGCTGATCCCATCAACCCCGGACGCCCTGGCGCTCGACGCCCTCATGCTCACCGTCGACGCCCTCCGGGCCCTCGGCGATACGAGGTATCGAATCCTCCTGACGATGGTCCCGCCCCGCCCGAGTCGGGATGGGGACGACGCCCGGAGGATGATCGTTGAGGCCGGCTTGCCGACCTTCGCCGGGAGCGTCCGCCGGTTGGTCGCCTTCCAGAAAGCAGCCTTGGCCGGTGTCTCGGTCCGGTCCGTGAAAGATCCACGGGCGTCGGAGGCGTGGGACGACTATGCGGCGATCGGGAGGGAGATAGGGCCGTGAGCAAGTTCGACGCGATCATCAGGGCCAAGCGTGGAGAGCCCGGGCCTGCCGAAGCCCTGTCCGCCCACAAGCCCGATCCCCCCTCCCCTGCCCCGCCGGAGGCCCCCGCCCCGAAGAAACGAGGGAGGCCGCCGGGGAAGAGGTCGAGCGTGGACCATGAGCAGGTCACGGCTTACATCCGTCGAGAAACCCACCTCAAGGTCAAGATGGCCCTGCTGCAAGATGGAGAGGTCCAAGACTTTAGCGAGTTGATCGAGGGTCTGCTCGGTCAATGGCTGTGGTCGCGTATCTAACATTTTGAGTACTCAAAAATAAAAAATTCCGGATAATCGAGGTTTCAAAAATTCGGAAACTCGAAATTCCGGCAACGCGAGTTGTTGCCGGCGAGCCGTCTCGCCGGAAAGTCGCCATTCCCTCAACCCGGCTCACCGTCTTGGCCGAAAAGAGCCAAACCGCCACCGGACATATCGGCGGGAGACGGCACCCCGTCAAGGCGGAGAAGAGTCGATGGCGGGTCATGCCAAGGTCAGCAAGGCGACTAGGACGAATGCCAGCAAGGCGACTAGGACGAATGCCAGCAAGGCCGAAAGCCAGCAAGACGACAAGCCGCTGAAGGTCACCCTCCACATCGCCCCCAAGCTGGCAAAGCAGTTCGCCACCCACGCCGTCCAGACGGGACAGTCCAAGAGCGCCCTGTTCGCCGAGATGGTCCAGGCCCATTGTCGTCGCTTCATCGTCCACGATCACGCCAAGGAGGAAGGCCGGGGAAGGGCGACCGGCGAGACCGGCGCGGGCCCGACTGGGGAGGATGTCCCTCGGGACGGGGGATCGGACCGGGCGGGCGGACGGCCGATGAGGGAGGATTCGACGGATTAGCGGGACGCCCGGACCCGGGAGCGGGATCGAGACGGCCGCCAATGGCCCCAGGAGACGATCGGACGGCATCGGGCGGCAATGACGGCGATCCGGCCGGACCCGGCCGCAAGGGGCCCTGGAGAGGGATGGTGGCCCTAGGGCCCATCGGCCGGCAGTTCGCCCCGGGCCCGGAGCAGCTCGCGGGTGTATTTGTCGCGGAGCAGCGCCAGGCCGAACCGCCTCATCGGCCCGGCCTCGATCAGCTTCCGATCCTCGGCGTCGGCCCGGGCGATCGCGGCGGCGTCGTGCTCGGCCCGCTGCTCCTCGGTCAGGCCGTCCCAATAGCCGGACACCAACTCCTTCTGACGGCGGACCTCGGCCTCTTCCTCCCGCTTGCGGCGGCGTGCCTCGGCGGCCTGACGCTCCTTGGCCTGCTTGGCCTCCTCGCGCCATTGCCGCTCGGCTTGGGACTCGAAGCCCTTGGGGGCGGCATGGCCGGTCTTGATGGCCGAGACCAGCCAGGCGGCCGGGTCGGCGATCTTGCCCGGCTTCTTCTCGACCTGCCAATCCAGGTGCTCGATCTGGACCGCGACGGCCTCCTCGCCGTGCTGCCGGATCAGTTCCGCAGCCGTCGCCGGCGTGACGCCCCGCCGGATCAGCTCCCGCTCAATCTCCGCCGTCTCGACGGCGTCGACCCCCGGCAGTCCCATCTTCGGTGCCGGCGACACGCCCCGCCCGGTGAACGCCCCGAATTCCGCCCTGGCCTTCGGCCCGGGTTGGTAGAGCATGACCCAATCCGGGCGGCCTTCGCCATCGGCTGTCTCCTGAAAGTCGACCCGGCCGATATAACCCGACTTCTTGTGCGGGGCGTGAACCCTCGCCAGTTGCGGCCGGACGACGTTCCAATCGGATTGCCTGGTCAGCGGGGCGTATCGACAAAGCTCGGAATACAGGAGCCTCGCCCGGGGCCGGTCGTTCTTGATCGCCGCGTACATCTGGTAGCTGAGCAGTTCATAGAACCGCTGCGGGGCGGGGGGCAGACTCTTGAGGTAATCGTAATCGAGAGGTCGTGCAATTGAGCTATCAATTATCTTCCTATAAAAATCGTGCAACACGATGTAAACGGCGTCTGCGGTCCTGCCGTCGGGTAGCTCCTCCCCGGTGAAAACCACGGCATATCGGGTATCGCCTATCTCGATACTTCGTTCCGTGCCGTCATTGGCCCGGTAGCGGATATTCGCCGTGATGTAAGAACTCGCGTTTTGATGAAGGGCTTTCCGATGCTGCTCGAAGGTTCTACCTCCTTCCGCCAGTTCAAGTTCTTTGCAAATGTCCCCGTAGCTACCTAGTCTGATGACCCTGGGGACCGGCCGAGGGGCTTCCTCGATCCTGCGGTTGATGATGAGTGTATCAAGCTTGTAGGCCAGCGGCCCCGCTTGGCCATACTTGCTGTTATGGCTCACCTCCCACTTGATGGAAACTTCGCCGCTCTCGTTCTTCTCTTGGATGTCGATGGCGATGTCGCCGTGCTTCGCCAGCCGGTGAACCGGATAGCGGGAAAGGGCCGTTTCCACCCGGATCGGGTTAGGTTTGATAGGGCTCGGTTGCATTTGTTGACTTGATTTTAATCAATTATTCAAAAAAAGCACCACCACCTGTCCTTGTTGGTGTTGTTTTCTGTTAAAGCATAGTCTAATAGTCTATCAAATCGCACCAAATTCATAACCTATTTATTACCAGGGGTTTGAGAAAAAATCCAGTCGGAAATCCGTAACCCAAAGCCCACCCTTCCGTAACCCAAAGCCCACCCTTCCGTAACCCAAAGCCCACCCTTCCGTAACCCAAAGCCCACCCTTCCGTAACCCACAGTGGCACCGATTTTTCGCCGCCGCT
>JAABUS010003679.1_pt1 | contig 24176 bp, 26 predicted proteins | sample 5560161 | NCBI WGS metagenome assembly JAABUS01 (sample SAMN10711885, study PRJNA513376) | rock metagenome | isolation source: Antarctica rocks | place: Antarctica: Victoria Land, Trio Nunatak nord | collected 2016-01-04
TTCAGCTCGATCACCTCCACGTCCGCCAGCCGAACCCCGGTCCGTTCCAACAGCTTCGTCACTGCCGGCGCCGGGCCGATGCCCATGATCCGCGGCTCCACCCCCGCCGTCGCCATCGCCGCCACGCGCGCGCGGCACCAGCCCATGCCGCCGCGCCGCCGCCTCGCTGGCGATCAGCAGCGCCGCCGCCCCGTCGTTCACCCCGGACGCGTTCCCCGCCGTCACCGTCCCCGGCGACCGGAACGGCGTCTTCAGCCGTGCCAGCATCTCCATCGTCGTATCCGCCCGCGGGTGCTCGTCCCGGTCCACGGTGACATCCCCCTTACGGCCCTTCACCACCACCGCCGCGATCTCCCGCGCAAAGAACCCCGCCGCCTGCGCCGCTGCCGCCTTCTGCTGCGACCGCAGCGCAAACGCGTCCTGGTCCGCCCGCGTCACCTGGAACTGCTCCGCCACGTCCTCCCCGGTCTCCGGCATGCTGTCCGTCCCATACGCCGTCTTCATCAGCCCATTGACGAACCGCCAGCCGATCGTCGTGTCGTACACCTCCGCCGAACGCGAGAACGCCTCGCTTGCCTTCGCCATCACGAACGGCGCCCGCGTCATGCTCTCGACGCCGCCCGCCAGCATCAGCTCCGCCTCCCCCGCCCGGATCGCCCGCGCCGCCGTCCCCACCGCGTCCAGCCCGCTGCCGCACAGCCGATTGATCGTGCTCCCCGGCACCGACGCCGGCAGCCCCGCCAGCAGCACCGCCATCCGCGCAACGTTCCGGTTGTCCTCCCCGGCCTGGTTCGCGCACCCCATGATGCAGTCGTCCAGCGCCGCCCAATCGACCCCCGCATTGCGCTCCCGCAGCACCCGGATCGGATGCGCCGCCAGGTCGTCCGTCCTGATATCCTTCAAGGCCCCAGCGTAGCGCCCGATCGGCGTCCGCACATAGTCGCAGATGTATGCCTCAGACATTTTAAGAACTCCCTAATGCCCGCCTACCCTACGCATCCCGCCCCGCCCGTCCAACGGTGCCCAACCGCGCCGGATGCTGTATGCTCGCGCGCAGACACGCATTGGGAGCGAGCGATGAGCGGACCGAACCCCGACCCGATGGCCGAAGGCCGGCTGGCGGCCTCCAGCCACGGGGCGACGATCTCGAACCCCTATCCGAAAGGCACCGAGGAGCACGCCAAATGGCTGGAAGGCTATGAGGACGCGCTCGACGCGGAGGATGACGGGATGGCGTCGGATATTGCCTAGACCGGGCAGCGGCTCGGCGTGGCAGCTCGCGCCGACCGAATTACGGTCAGGACCCTGCGATCCCGGCGCCCAGGGTTTGCGTTCAGGCTTTCGTCTCACGCATGGTCACGCTCAAAACGCCGTTCGCCTCGACATTCGCCTTCTGCACCGTCGATGCGTCCTCGACGCCATGCTCGCGCAACTGGGCCAGCAGGTCGTCCTTTGTCAGCAGTTCGCGCCGCAGGCCCGCGTGCAGGATGCGGCCGTCCTCGATCACGGTGCTGGGCTGCGACTTCACCAGCCAGCGCAGGCGGGGGAAGCGGAAGGCAACCCAATTCAACGCATACGACCAGAAGAAGATGGTGCCCGCCACGATCCCGCCCTCCATGAGGGACTTGCCCTCGCCGACCATGCTGTTCTGCACGGCGGCGGTCGTCAGGGTGATGAGCAGCAGGTCGGAGAGGCCGATGCCGCCGGACTGGCGGTTGTGCATCACCCGCAGCACGGCAAACAAAGCCAGATAGACGATTGTGCCTCGAATGACCGCGTTCAATAAGGAGTGCGTGGGATCGAGCAGCCTTTCCCAGCCGATGTCGTGTATAACCATCCCTCCTCGCTCTTGCGCGCGGTCGGACCGCAACACTTTGGAAACCGCCGGGTTCAGCGACAAAATGCGTTGATGAAACCATTGATCCTGCGCCGGTCGCGCAAAAACCGCTGCCAAACCCCCAGTCCCGCTCCAGCAATCTTTACGAACCGCCCCCGCCAAGCCATGGTCGCCGCATGGATGAGCACCCGCACTGGCCGGCCGTCGCCGCCTACTTGGCCCGGCACGGCCTGGCCCTCGACGCCGACCCGCCGCCGTACCGCTTTCCCGGCGGCCTCGCCAACATCAACACCCTCATCTATTTGTCCGGCACCCCCGCCGTGCTCCGCCGCCCGCCGCCCGGGCCCCTGCCGCCCGGCGCCCACGACATGGCGCGCGAGCACCGCATCCTCGCCGTCCTCCCCGACGCCCTGCCGATCGCCCCGCGCAGCATCCATCTCTGCACCGACCCCAGCGTGCTCGGCGTGCCCTTCCAGATCCTCGAATACCGCGCGGGCCGGGTGATCCGCGCCACCCTTCCCGACGACCTCACCGACGCCGGCCCCGCCCTCTCGAACACGCTCATAACGACCCTCGCCGCCGTCCACGCGGTCAATGCCCAGGCCCTCGGCCTCGACACGCTGGGCCGCCCCGACGGCTTCCTATCCCGCGCCGTCGAGGGCTGGCGCCGCCGCGGCCTCGCCAGCGGTGACGACGAAAGCTCCCGCCTCATCAACGAGATCGGCGCCTGGCTCGACCGCAACAAGGTCCCGGACGGCCCGCCGACCCTCCTCCACAACGACTTCAAGCTCGACAACCTGATCCTCGACCCTGCCAGCCTCCAGCCCGCCGGCCTCGTCGATTGGGACCAGGGCACCCGCGGCGACCCGCTGTTCGACCTCGCCACCCTGCTCAGCTATTGGACCGAGGCCACCGACCCGCCCGCCATGCACGCCCTGCAGCAGATGCCCACCGCCGCCCCCGGCTTCCTCACCCGCGAGCAGGCCGCCGCCGCCTACGCCGCCCGCACCGGCCGCGACCTCAGCGACTTCCGCTTCCACCGCACCCTCGGCATCCTCAAGCTCGGCGTCATCTTCCTGCAACTGCACGCCCTGCACCGCAGCGGCGCCACCAGCGACCCGCGCTACATCGCCTTCGGCCCGCTCGCCCATGGCCTGCTGGAGGTCGCCCACGACGTCGCCGCCGCCCGCATGTTCTAACCGAAAGCGCCCCCCATGGACTTCAACATCCCCCCCGACCTGCTCGACCTGCAGCTCCGCACCCGCGCCTTCATCCGCGACCAGATTCTTCCCTATGAGGCCGACCCCCGCCAGGAACGCCACGGCCCCACCGACGACTTGCGCCGCGAACTCAACGCCCTCGCCCGCGCCGCCGGGCTATTGTCGCCCCATGTCGCGAAAGAGTACGGCGGCCTGGGCCTCAGCCATGTCGGCCGCGCCATCGTCTTCGAGGAGGCCGGCTACTCCCTGCTCGGACCCCTCGCCCTCAACATCTCCGCCCCCGACGAGGGCAACATGCACCTGCTCGAACACGTCGCCACCTCCGAGCAGAAATCCCGCTGGCTCGCTCCCCTCGCCCGCGCCGACATCCGCTCCTGCTTCGCCATGACCGAGCCGCCCCCCGGCGCCGGCTCCGACCCCGCCGCCCTCCTGACCACCGCCACCCGCGACGGCGGCGACTACGTCATCGACGGCACCAAGTGGTTCACCACCGGAGCCATCGGCGCCGGCTTCGCCATCGTCATGGCCCGCGAAACCGCCGGGGCGCATGAAGGCCGCGCCACCATGCTGCTCGCCGACATGGACCAGCCCGGCATCCGCATCGTCCGCGCCATGGACAGCCTCGACCAGGGCTTCGCCGGCGGCCACGCCGTCGTCGAGCTCGACGGCCTCCGCGTCCCCGCCGCCGACGTGCTCGGCGAACCCGGCCAGGGCTTCCGCTACGCGCAGATCCGCCTCGCCCCCGCCCGCCTTACCCACTGCATGCGCTGGCTCGGCGCCGCCCGCCGCGCGCAGGACATCGCGCTGGCCTACGCCACCAAGCGCGAGGCGTTCGGCAAGCCGCTCGCCAGCCACGAGGGCGTCGGCTTCATGCTCGCCGACAACGACATGGACATCCGCACCAGCCGCCTCACCATCTGGCACACCGCCTGGCTGCTGGACGAGGGCAACCGCGCCGGCACCGAGAGCAGCATCGCCAAGGTCGTCTGCAGCGAGGCCATCTACCGCGTCGCCGACCGCTGCGTGCAGGTGCTCGGCGGCCAGGGCGTCACCAGCGACACCCTGGTCGAGCGCATCTTCCGCGAGGTCCGCGGCTTCCGCATCTACGACGGCCCCAGCGAGGTGCACCGCTGGTCGTTGGCGCAGAAGCTGGTCAAGGCGGGCGCGAACCACTAGGCGCCGGGTCGATCGCGGCCCTGAAGGCGAGGATGGCCGCGCCGATGCCCCGCGCGACGACGCTCGCGGCCAGCACGGACGGGCGCGAGAGTTCCAGGTCGAACGAGCCGTAGCCCCGCATGGCGACGTGGCGGAAGCGCCGCGTCTCCCCCGCCGCCCGGGCCAGATCCGGCGGCAGGATCGCCGGCCGCCCGGCGATCCCGCGGGAAACGCGCCTGATCAGGTCCGCCTGCCAGTCCCTGCCGGAGGGCGCCTCCTCGCCCAGGAGGTCGAGAACGCGGACCAGCGCCGATTCCAGCGACGTGCGGCCGGACTGCATGGCGTGCATCAGCGCCATCCGCGCCGCGTAGGCGCCGATGCCGTCCCCGTCGAAGCCGCCCGCCGCGAAAAGCTTGACCGACATCCCGAAATGCCTGACGGCCGCGGCGACATCCTCCTCGACCTCGAACCAACGGGCGTCGCTCACGGCAGGCTCCTCGCCCCGGGCAGCACATGGTCGAGAAAGCGCTGCTCGCACATGGCAACCGGCCGGATGTCGCAGTCGAGGCTAAGCCTCGCGCACTCGTCCTCGGCAAAGCCCCATGCCGCCGTCATCGCGTCGCCGTCGGCGAAGTCGAGCAGCAAATCCACGTCGCTGTCCCGGCGCAGCGCCCCTCGCGCAGCCGAGCCGTACAGCAGGTAGCGCCCGCCGATCTCCCCAGCCCGGCTCTCCAGCGCGCGGAGCAACTCGTCCACCGCGGCCACCTTCGCGGCAACCTCAGCAGCCCTCCGCTCAGCCAGCGTCCGAACCGCCATGGCGCCCTCCGGCCCGAATGTGTCCCGCGCCGGGGCCGGGCACAAGGCACAGGCTCCCGCCGCGGCGTTCACCGTTCGCTTTGCCAAGCCGAGACTGCCTACCGGGTTCAAACTGAAACACTACCGGGAAACATCGACACTTGCAACAATTTTGGACGCGGAGCATAATCAGCCTTCCAATCAGGAGGCGCCGGTGCCACGCACGCTGCTCGGAATCCAGGCAGCGCGCGGCATCGCGGCCCTGCTCGTCGTCCTGTTCCACGCCGAACGCGCGCTCACGCTGCCGCAATACGTCGGCCACCCTCCCTGGGGCGGCATCACCCGCTTCGGCCATGCCGGCGTGGACTTCTTCTTCGTGCTCAGCGGCTTCATCATCTACTACGTCCACCGCGGCGACCTCGGCCACCCGGACGCCCTGCCCCGCTACGCCGCACGCCGCGCCAGCCGCATCTACCCGCCGTACTGGGCCATGACCGCCATCCTGCTCATCCTGGGCATCGCCGCGCACGGCCTCGACCGCCTGCCCGGCCCGGCCACCCTGCTCCAATCGCTGCTGCTCACGCCGGGCGACCACGACCTCATTCTCGGCGTCGCCTGGACGCTGGTGCGCGAGCTGGCGTTCTACGTCCTGTTCGGCCTCGCCATCCTGGACCGGCGGTTGGCCGCCGCCGGAGTGCTCGCCTACGCCACGCTGGGCTGGGCGCCGCTGCCGGATTGGGCGGAGCCGCTGCACTTCTGGGGCGCCGGCTGGTACGACGCGCTGTTCGTCGTCGGCATCGGCGCGGCGTGGGCCACGCTGCACGCGCCCTTCCCGCGGCCCCGCACCCTGGCGCTGCTCGGCGCCGCCGCGTTCCTGCTCGCCGGCCTCGCCGAGAACGCTGCCCTGCTGCCCATGGCCGGCCCGCCCGGGCGCCTGGCCTACGGCCTCGCCTCCGCCGCGGTCATCGTCGGCCTCGCCCAGGCCGAGCGCGCCGGCCGCCTCCCGGTCGCGCCCTCGCTCGCGCTGCTCGGCGCCGCGTCATACTCGATCTACCTCGTGCACTCGCCCGTCCTGGGCTACGCCGCCCGCGCCATGCTGATGGCCGGCCTGCTCGCCCATGTGCCGGACTGGCTCGCCATGGCGCTCGCCGTCGCCATCGCCGCCGCCGCCGGCCTCGCCTTCCACCGCTGGGTCGAGCGTCCGCTCACCGTGGCGGCTGCGCGATTGACGAAACGTCCATCGGCGCGAATTGCCCCATCCGCGACGCGAGCCGCCGGCCCAGCCGCCGGCTCGGCAACTCGACAAACCTGAAGCCAAGGTAGGACACCGGGATCAGCACAACCAGGAACACGGCTTTCCACGCATCGCCATGGCTCAGCTCCGGCGCAACCGTCCGGACAACATGCGTCGCCAGGATCAGCAGGAACCAGTGCATCAGGTAGATCGAATACGACACCTCGCCCAGGAACAGCGCCGCGCGGCTTTCAAACACCCGCACGACGACCGACCGCCCCTGCATCCCCAACAGCAGCACGACCAGGAACAACGGCAGCGCCACGAACGCCGACCGGGGCGCCAGCAGCAGGCAGGCAACGCCGCCCGCAACCGCAACCGCGCCGGCCCGGTCATCGATCCGCGCTCCCAGCATGAACGCCCGGTACAGGAAGCACCCCGCCGTGAACTCCAGCGCCATGCGCACCAGCGCTCCCCGGAAAATCAGGTGCGGGTCGTATTGGCCGCATGCGATCGACCCCCCGGCAAACAGCGCGATGCACAGCACGGCCGCCCCGGCCGCCACCCGCCGGGACTGCACCCGCAAAACGATCGGCACCAGGAACGGGAATGCGACATAGGCCGCCCACTCGACGCTCACCGACCACGCCGGCCCGTTCCACGTCACCGAAAACCGCGGCGCCCAGTTCTGCACCAGGAACGCGTTCGCGACGAACGCCTCCGGGCTGAATACCCGGGCGGCGTCCGCCTGCTCGCGAAACCATTCGGGCGCCAGCACGACCGCGCCGCCCATCAGACCCAGCATGACCGCATGCAGCGGATACACCCGCACCAGCCGCAGCAGCAGGAAGCGCCGGTACCCCGCCCCTGTCACCGCCGCGAAATCCCGCCAGTAGGTGTGCGTGAGCACGACCCCGCTCAACAGGAAGAACAGATCGACCCCCAGGTAGCCCAGCCTGGCAACCGCGCCGCCGCCGAACGGCTGCAAGTGGAACAGCACCACCCACAACGCACCGAAGCCGCGCAGGCCGGTCAGCGCTGGGATGATCCTTGGCAGCGCCCGGGCTTGCGTCATTGCGACCTCAGTTTGTTCTTTACACAGAACATAACCGATGCCTGGCCGTCAATGCTGGGCTAGCGCAGCCGCTGTCTAGGCGGCCTCGCCGGAAGCAAGGCCTCGCGTTCCCCCTACACCTGCGTTTCCCTGCGAGCTTCCCAGCCTACCGCCGCATCGCCCGGCGCCGCGCCGGATGCCGCACCGGCCCGCGCAGCGCCGGCAGCGCCGGGCGGTAGAACGCCGCGGTCAGCCGGGCCGCCGCATAGTCCTCCGCCGCCGCCGCCTCCGGCACCGTGTCGCCCAGCCCGAAGAACCCGTGCGCCGTGCCCTGGAACAGCCGCGCCTCCGTCTGCGCCGGCCCCGCCGTCCCCACCCCGGCCGCGCCCGGCCGCAACGGACCCGCCGCCAGCAGCCGCTCCGTCAGCGCCGTGCCCTGCGCCCGCAGCGGATCGATCTCCGCCAGCACCACCGTCGCCGGCGGCAGCCCGCCCCAGTCCGACCGCCGCAGCAGGTCCAGCCGCGGATCGTAAAGCTGCCCAGAGTCCGGCGCATACTCGTTCTGCGCCCAGCGCACCGTGCGCCGGGTCAACGGCCGGCTGCGCCCGTTCTCCCGCATGCTGACCCCGCCGAGCGACGTGCCGACCAGCGGCGTGATCAGCAGCAGATGGTCCGGCTCCGGCACGCCTCGGTCGCGCGCCAGCATCGCCGTCGATAGCGCCAGGTTTGCCCCCGGCCCCTCGCCCGCCAGCGCCACCCGCGTCGGATCGGCGCCCCAGCCGCGCATCTGCGCCCGCGCCCACTGATACGCCGCATACGCGTCGTCATGCGCCGCCGGGAACGTCGCCTCGGGCGCCAGCCGCGTGCGGATCGTCACCACGGCCCACCCGGTCCGCGCCGAAAGCTGCCGCGCGCTCTCGTCCGCCGCGTCCAGGCTGCCAGTCACCCAGGTGCCGCCCGGGAAGAACACGATCGTCGGCGTGTCCTTCGCCAGCGCCGGGCGATACAGCCGCGCCGCCAGCGGCCCCGCCGCCCCGCTCGCCGTGAGGTCGCTCACCTGCGGCACGTTGGTCGCGTCCGCCGGCATCCCGTGCACGTTCGGGATCGCCCGCGCCGCATCGGCCAGCGTCGGCACCTCGCGCGCCTCCTGGACCGACAGGCCGGACAGCGGCTTGGCCCGCATCGCCTGATGCTCCGACAGCACGGACAGCATCGCCGTGCTCGGCTCATACGGCGTCCGCCCCTGCGGCGGCCCCATGCCGCAGCCGGACACCAGGCCGGCAGAGATCAGGGACGCCAGCAAAACGGGGCCGATCGGGCGCATGGCAACACTCACGTTAGGGTTCCCGCCAACCTGCCCGCCTCTGTGCCCAGCGACAAGGCCCGCCGCGCACTACCCGGCAAGCGTCTCCCCGAACATCTGCTGCATCGCCGCCCACGACCGCGCATCGGCCTCGGCGCTGTAGCGGATCGCCTCCGGCATGTTGCGCTTCGCCGCCGCCTGGTTGGTGAAGCTGTGCACCGTGCTGCCATACAGGTGCATCTGCCAATCCACCCCCGCGTCCCGCATCTCCGCCTCGAACGCCGCCCGCTGGTCGGCCGGGATCATCGGGTCGTCGGCGCCGATGCACACCAGCACGCGGCCACGGATCGCCCGCGCGTCGGACTTCGGCGCCGCGGTCGCCAGCCCGCTATGGAACCCCACCGCCGCCGCCAGCTCCGCCCCCGACCGCGCCAGCTCCAGCGCCATCGTGCCGCCGAAGCAGAAGCCGATCGCCGCCACCCGCGCCGCATCGACCTCGCTTCGCGCCGTCAGCGCCTCCAGCCCGCCGCGCGCCCGCGCCCGCGCCCGGGTGCGCGACGGGTCGGCGAACAACGGCTCCAGCGCCGCGATCGCCGGCTGCAGCTCGTCGATCAGCTTGCCGTCGCCGTGCAGGTCGCAGGCCAGCGCCACATAGCCCATCCCCGCCAGCCGCTCGGCCCGCGAGACCGCATGCTCGCTGATGCCGAACGCCTCCGGGAACACCAGCACCCCGGCCCGCTTCCCGGCGCCTTCCTCCCCAGACTTCGGCTCAAAGAACAACTGGCTCCGCATCGTCAGCCCGTCGGCCTGGTAGCTCAGCGTCTCGTGGTGCATGGATCGTCCCTCGTTCCTATCCGCGCGGCTTGAACCATCCCGCACGGCAAACCGCAAGCGACGCTCCCGTTACCGAGCATGCGGCGGCGCAATCCGGAACAGCCCCCATTTGCCCTTCTGCGCGCTGCCCTTCTCGTGGAACTGCGCCATGTCCTGGATGTGCGACGCCGTGACGTAGATCGAGCCGTCCGCCCCCTCCGCCAGGCTGTCCGGCCAGCGCAGCCGGGCGTCCTGCGCCACCGTTGTCGTCCTCCCGTCCGGCGCCCGCATCTGCACCGCGTTGGCCGCCGGGTCGGTGATGAACAGATAGCCCTGTTCGTCCATCCACAGCCCGTCCGCCACATGCGTCGTCGCCACCCGCTCCACCCGCGCCCCCACGTCCGCGCCCGCGTCCGTCAGGGCGCCGGTCGGCACCCGGTACAGCGTCCGCCCCACCAGCGCCTGCCAGTACAGCCACTCCCCCCGCGCATCGAGCGCGATTCCGTCCGCTGCGAACGCCGGGATGCGGCGGTCCGGCCGGCGCAGCTCATGCCCGTCCGCCATCGGCACCACCCCCGGCTCCGGCTGCGTGCGCGGATCGCCGTCCAGCACCCGCCGCGCCGTCCCCGCCGCCACATCCACCACGATCAGCGCCCCCTTCTGCCCCGAATCCGTCAGGTAGGCGTGACTGCCGTCCGGGCTGACCCGCACGTCGTTCATGTAGCTGCCCTGCGGCGCCACCGCCTCGTCGAACAGGATCACCTGCACGACCTTGTCGCTCGACAGGTCGATCTTCACCAGCTTCGGCCCGCCCGGCTTGGTGAACTCGTTGCCCGGCGCCGCCGGATCGACCACCCACAGGAACCCCTGCGGATCGACCGTCACGCTCTGCACGCAGACGAAATGGTCCTGCGTCGAGAGCGGCTTCAGGTTGCTCCACGCGTTCCACCCCGCATCCGGATACGGCCGCAGCCGCCCGTTCCCCATCACCTCCGCCACCGAGATCGGCACGTCCTTCTCCCAGCGCGGAAAGTTCACGAAGATGCGCCCGTCCCGCGACACCGCCACCCCGGTCACCTGCCCATCGAACCCGGCCACCTGCTGCAATGCCGGGACCGCACCGACCGCCGCCCCCGGAACCGCCGCCCGCGCCCTCCCCGCCACGGCGGCCGATGTCGCCAATGCGACCGAACCTGCCGCCACGGTGGCCCCTGCCGCCAACACTATGCCGCGCCGGGTTAAAGAATGGTTAATGGAATGGCCAGACATGCACGCTCTCCGTCGATCAGGCGCGCACTGTTGGCAAATTCGCCCGCCCCGGCAAAAACACCTGTTCGAGTACTGGCGCCGCGTCCCTGGAACGACAGCTCTTGTGGATCGCCAAGGCATAGACGGGATCGTCGGCCGCCGCGACGCCGGCCGCCGAAGCCGCAACGGTCAGGCAGGCCGCACTGCACCTCAACCGGTCGCCCGGCAGTCAGACCAGAAACTGCGCAATAAACTAACCCGGTACGGTTAGCAGTGACTTACCGGTGGTCACCACGCAGAATAACCGCAAAGCGTGAAATTGTCATGTCGGCAATACAGGAGACGGTGCTATCGATAGGCCACTATCGCCGACTGCCGGGCTATAGTCATCAGGAACAGGTGAAAACCATGCAGTACACGTGGAACGGAAACAACGGCTCCTACACCGACGCCGCCCAATGGACGCCGCAGGAAGTGCCGCTCTATGGCGGCGGCGCGTCCGCCCTGATCCAGTCCGGCACCGCCACCCTGAGCGACGCCCAGCCGAACGATGTCTCGATCATCCTATCGGCGCCGAGCGCGGCAACCCAGCCCAACCTCGTGCTGGACAACGCAGCCCTCGGACCCGGCGTGTTCCTTACCCTGGTTCCGCCGGGCATGAACGGCCAGTTTCCTGATCTGGGCTTCGCGACCATCGCCGTCGATGGCTACGACACCAGCGAGGCCCGCATCTTCCTCGGAGGCAGCCAGACCAACCCGGACACCCTGACCGTGGCGATCGCGCCCTACGGCCAGCTCAACCAGGAGGGAACGATCGGCGTCTTCAACGGCTCCCGGCTGCTCGTGCAAGGGACCGGCCAGGCGCCCGCGACGCTGAACAACGACGGGACCATCAACGTGGGCGGCGGCGGCGCCACAATCTCGGCCGACGTCGTCGGCTCCGGAACCATCGCCTTCCTGCCGACCCCCACAGGCAGCGGCGCCGTCGAGTTCGGCGGCGCGGTCGCCGCCACGCAGCACATCGCGTTCAACCCAACCTCGTCGGCACAAATCCGCATCGACGACCCGGCCAACTTCCACGGCGTCCTCGACGGGTTCAACGGCTCACCCGACGGCTCCCCGGGCGCACTCTACAAGGTCACCCTCGCGGACACCCAGGCAACGGGCACCTACTTCGCGCAGGTCACGCCGGAGGCCGGCGCGCTCCTGGTGCTCAACGGCCAGCAGGTCGTCGGCGCCCTGACCGTCACCGGCACGCACGCCTCGAACAGCTTCGGCTTCTTCAACAACCCGGACGGCAGCACGACCCTGACGTGAGACCGGCCCCTTGCGCGGGGCCGCAACGCTTCGTACACCCCGCGCATGAGGCGCGTCCTGGCGATCCTGCTGCTGCTGACCGCGCCGGTGCTGTTCAAGCCGGGGCACGCCGCCGGGTTGTACGAGGCGCGCGCCATCACCACCGGCATGGACCAGCGCAGCCGACCCTCAGCGCTCGCCGCCTGCCTCGCCCAAGTCCTCGCCAAGGTTTCCGGCAACCCGGCCCTGCTCGACGACCCGCGCGTCGCCGCACTCGGCCCCGCCGCACCCGGCCTGCTCGCCGGCCTCGCCTACCTCGACCGCATGTCGGACGAGCCGAAGCACGACGAGCAGGGCACCCGCGACCGCCCCTACGACCTCATTGCCCGCTTCGAGCAGCCCGGCATCGACGCCGCCCTGCTCGCCCTCGGCGAGATCCCGTGGCTGCCCAACCACGACCGGCCCAGCGTGCTCGCCGACATCACCATCGCCTTCCGCGGCGGCGCCGCCACGACGCTGCGCGCCGACACCGACGCCGACGAGCGGCATCGCGCCGCCCTGCTCGCCGCCGCCGACCGCTTCGGCATCCCGGTCCTGCTCCGCCCGGCCGACGCGCCCGCGCCGATCGCCGCCGCCACCCTGCACGGCAGCATGCAATGGCGCGACGCCGCCGCCTGGACCGGCAGCTGGACCCTGACCTGGCAGGGCCAGCGCCACGCCTGGGACATCGGCGGCGCGAGCTTCGACGAGGCATACCGCAGCGCCGTCGCCGGCACCGCCGCCGTACTGTCCGGGCACATCCCGCCCAAATAGAAGCTGCAGCCAGCCGCCGGGCCGCGGTGCCTGATCAGGCGCTGACCCGGGCGATCGCGTTCAGGATCGCGTGCAGCCCGTACGGCTTCACCACCAGCGCGCAGCGCGGCTGCAACCCGTCCACCCCGACGTTGCAATCCGGCCGCCCGGTCACGACAACGATCGGCAGGTCCGGGTTCCTCGCCCGCGCGTGCGCCGCCACCGCCAGACCGTCCAGCCGCCCCGGCATGTGCACGTCGGTCAGCAGCAAATCGAACCGGTCCGGGCAGTCCATCAGCCCAGCCGCCTCGTCGCCGCAGGCCGCCTCCGTCACCTCGAACCCCTCGCTCGCCAGCACCTCGGCGAGCACCTCGCGCACGAAAGCCTCGTCCTCCACAACCAGCACGCGACGCCCCATCCCAAACGTTCCCATTCCTATTTCTGGAAGCTTAGGGACACGGGGAGGTGGTCGCCTAGCCAGCGAAAAGTCACAACTCTGCGAAAATGCTCGCGCCATGAGACGGTTCCAAAAGGAACGCCGGCGAATATTGGCGATGCGGGCCAAAAAGCCCGCATTGGTGCCCCGATCAACTATGCGGGACCGCGGGAACCCGGCCCCAGGATTGCGCCTGAGGCCGGTCGGCATCAGACAAAGCTGCTCGAAGACACGCTGCTCAGTCCGCCAAAGGTGATCCGCGTGTTGTCCGACAGCACGATCGTGTTGGACGATCCCGCCGCCGCGACGGCCCGCGCCGCCTCGCCCGCCGCATAGCCCTGCAGCGCCAGCTTGTCCGGGCTGTTGTTGTCGAACCCGTTCAGCAGCACGTTGCCGCCCGACCGCCCGTTGACGATGGCGATCAGGTCCGCACCCAGCCCGCCGTTCACCGTCGAGTTGCCGCTGCCGGCGAAGATGGTATCGTTGCCGGTGCCGCCGCCGATCAGCGCGTTGCCCTTGCCGGTGAAGTAGTAGTTGCCCCCCGTGGCGCCCGCGCCCGACAGCGTCTCGTTGCCGCTGCCCGCCGCCAGCAGCGACGTGCCGCTGCCGCGCGCGAACAGGATGTCGCCCTCGCCGCCGCCGAACAGCGTGGTGCCCACCGAGCCGGCGCCGGTCAGCAGCCGGTTGTTGCCCCCGGAGCCGCCCGCGATCAGCCCGCCGCCCGTGCCTGCGAACACCGTGTCGCTGCCGGTGCCGGCCAGCACCGTCACCGCCCCGGTGCCGCCGACGAAGTACAGGTCCTTGCTGCCTTCCACCAGGAACGCCGACCCGCCGCCGCCGAACACCGTGTCCGTGCCGGTGCCAGCGCCGCCCTGCATCGTGTCGTTGCCGTTCGAGTACACGAGGTTGCTGCCGGAGCCGGTGTTGATCAGGTTGTTGCCCGCGCCGGCCGAGATCGTGTTGTCGCCGGTCGCCCCGTACACCGTGTCGTTGCCGGTGCCGCTGACGAAGGTGAACGCCCCGCCGCCCGAGGTCGGCGTCCCCATCAGGTTGTTGCCGTCGCCGGTCACCACCTCGCCGCTGCCGCCGTTGGTGTAGAACGTCAGGTTGCCGTTGTCGGCCACGACCTGCTGGTTCTGCCCGCCCGAGCCGACCACCGACATCGCGCCGCCGCCCGTGAGCGCCAGCACGCGCTCCGCCGCCTCCAGCCTGATCGTCGTGTTCACCGCCGCCGAGACGTAGAAGCCCGTGCCGTTCGGCGGGTTGGTGTTGTCGGTCCGCGTGAGCGTCCCGTCCCGCAGCGCCGCGTCGATCTGATTCGTCAGGTTCCTTGCCAGGCCGTTCTGATCGTTGCTGCCCGCGTCAAGCGTGACCTGTGTACCTGTGCCGCCAGAAATGGTCGCCATTAAAGTCACTCCTGAGATGCCGTCCATCTCCGACTAACCCAAGCCACATCTTTCATCAATAGAGAATCAAGCAAAACGTATCAAACCAACATACGAATTATTGAAGGTGTGACTATACATCCAAACTCGGCCGCGCCGCACAGTATCAAAAATTCATAGTTGCAGAAAGTATCACAAAGAAACGCCAACTTATCAAAATGCGAGATTGTCGTTGCCACAATGCCAATTTCGTTCCAATTATAATCATCGATCACGAATTGGTGGCACAGAGCCGCCCGCCGCAGCCTCGCGCACCGCCGCAACCCCGTGCACCCGCTCCAGCCGACGCACCGTGAAGTGCGCCCGCGCCAACCCCTCATACTCCGCCAGAAACCCTGAGTTGATTGCCACGCCCAGTATTGCGCCCGCCAACGGAACCGCCTGCGCCGCCAGCTTCTGCCCCAACTGCACCCCGTACCGCGCCGCGACCTCCGCCAGCAGCCGCATCAGCGGGCCGCCCTGCAGCAGCAGCCGCGTCGAGAAGTAGCCGCTCCCCGCCTTTCCCTCGCCCGGCACCCCGGCCCGCAGCGCAAACACCTCCAGGCACGCCCGCCGCGCGTCCAACTGCAGCAGGTCCTCGCCCTCCTCCTGCGCGATCGTCGCGATGCGCCGCATGATCGCCAGCGTCGTCACCGCCGCATCCGGCGCGAATCCGGCCAGCCCCGCCGCACCCCCCGCCGCACCCGACGCCGCCACCAGCAGCCGGGTCCGCCCGCCGCCAGTCCTTGTGCGACCAGTTCTTGCCCGATCAGTCGGTTCGCCGCCGATTCGCCGCGCGCCCCCGGCGCCGTCGCGCACCCCCACAACCGCCACCTCGAACGCCCGCACCAGCGCCGCCTGCGCCAGCCGCCCCAGCCCGTCCTGCATCCCCGCCGCCCGCAGCGCCCCCGGCAGCGCCAGCGCCCCCAGCTTTCCAGCGACAAGCCTCCCCGTGACCAGCCGCCCGACCCCGCCCAGCGCCGCGCCCGCCGCCCCCGCCAGCCACGGCACCATCCCCGGCCCCTGCTCCAGCCGCGCCATCGCCTGCCGCAGCTCGCGCCGTGCCTCCTCCGGCAACGGTTGTGCGCCCGGCTTCAACAACTCCGCAACGTTCTGTTCCATCATCGACCCCACCCTTTCTGATACCTAATCGCAACGCACGCCTTCGCTTGCCAGTTGTAAAACACCGCTTGACCTCCGCCCCGCAGGAAAACTAGCTTCCGTAACGAACAGATAGGGAACAAATATGCCCCACCCGGTCGCGCGGCCCAGCCCCATTCAACCCCTTGATCCCTATACCCTTGCCCCCAGGCTGGTCATCTACGTCGTCCGCGGCCGGCCCGGCCCGAACGACCGCCCCGCCTTGCCGCCGGGCAGCCCCGAAAGCTGGGGCGCCATCACCGACCACACCGTGCTGGACCGCGAACCCTACCCCTTTCCGATCTTCCCGCTGTGCCGCACGTGAGTGCGGCATCGGCCGCCGTGCCGCGGTTGACCGCGGCAGCAGCCGCCGTGCCGCACGGCCGCGCCACCATCGGCCGCCATCCGCTCGATCCCGAGGGGCCGCATCGCGCCGCCCCGCTGTTCGGCCGCCTGGTCGCCAGCGGCCTGCTCGACCGCAGCGAGGCGCTGCACGCCCTGCTGAGCGCGCCCGACGACGGCCGCGTCTCCCGCTCCGGCCTGCAGTGCCGCCTGGTCCACGCGCTCGACGACGCCACCCGCGCCCACCAACTCCGCCGCGCCGGCACCGAGCGCCAGGTGCGCCGCGCCGTCGCAGCGCCGCTGCTCGCCCGCATGCCGCGCGCTGGCCTGCTCGCCGCCGCCGACGCCGCCGATCCCGACGAAAACCTTCTCCCGCGCGAACGCCGCGCCCTGGTCGAGGCCGAGGTCGCCTGGGCGCTCCGCAACGGCGCCCTGTTGCGGCGCTGAGCGTGTTGGACAGCACCTGGGACGCCTACGCCCGCCTCTCCGGCGCTGCCGCACCCGGCCCGCTGCTCGCCCGCCCCGCGCCGCTGCCGCTGCCCGAGGCCATCCCGCCGCGCGAATGGCTGCTCGGCACCCGCCTGATCCGCCGCTTCGTCAGCCTGCTCGTCGCACCCGGCGGCGTCGGCAAGTCCGCCCTGGCGCTCGCCTCCGCCGCCAGCCTCGCCACCGGCCGCAACCTGCTGGACGAGCACGTCCACCACAGCGTCCCCGCCTGGTTCATGAACCTTGAGGACCCCGCCGACGAGCTGCACCGCCGCCTCGCCGCCCTCATGCGCCTGCACGCCATCGCGGATGGCGAGCTGCAAGGTCGCCTGTTCCTGCACCACGGCCGCGACCGCCGCCTGCACCTCGCCGAAAGCACGACATTCGGCACCGTCACCTTCCCCGACCAGGACGCCGTGCTGGCGCAGGCCCGCGCCCACGGCATCGGCCTGATCGTCGTCGATCCCTTCGTGAAATCGCACGCGCTGGACGAGAACAGCAACGCCCACATGGACGCCGCCAGCACCGCCTGGTCCGAGGTCGCCGAGCAGGCCGGCGCCGCCATCATGCTGGTGCACCACACCCGCAAATCCGGCCCCGGCGGTCCCGAGACCGGCGCCGAGGCCGCCCGCGGCGCCAAGTCCCTCACCGACGCCGCCCGCAGCGCCAGCATCCTCTCGCCCATGACCGCGGCCGAGGCCGAGCAGCTCGGCGTCGCCTCCGCCGAACGCTGGCGCCACATCCGGCTCGACGACGCGAAGGCCAACCTGGCCCAGCCCGCCGCCGCCCGCTGGTTCCGCATGGCGACCGTGGGCTTGGGCAACGCGACGCCGTCCTATCCGCACGGCGACCAGGTCGCGGCCATCGAACCCTGGCGCCCCATCAGCCCCTGGGCCGCGCACAGCCCCACCGAGCTGAACCGCGTGCTGGACCTGCTCGCCGCCGGGCCGGCCCCTGGCTGTAGATATGCCCCGAACCGACGCGGCCGTGCGCAGTCCCGTTGGGCTGGCGACGTGCTGATGCAGCGCCTGGGCGTCAACAAGGCGCAGGCCGCCATGATGGTCGAGGCCTGGCTCAAGACCGGCCTGCTCGTTTCCGCCAGCTACCACGACGCCGAGCAGCGCCGGGTCCGCGTGGGCGTCGTGGTGGACGACCGCCGCCGGCCCACCGTGTCCGAATCCTTTGAGGAGACCGCCCGATGACCAACCGGAATCATGCCCAAATTGACGCGCGAATTGACGCGACCCCAGCCGCAGGCCCGCAGCGAATTGGTGCGCGAATTGACGCAACGGGGCGCTATGTGGCGTCGGGTGCGTCAATTCCCCCCGGTTTCACCGGGGGAATTGACGCATCCCGCGCCGTGCGGCCTGGGTTTGGGACGCGAATTGACGCAGGAATTGCCGCACGAATTGGTGCAGAGCCATCAGGCCGAATTGACGCACGAATTGCCGCGCCAATTGACGCACCCAACCCGCACACCCCAGACGGCGCCCGCGCCACCGCCGAGTTCGTGCTGGCGGCGCTGGAGGAGGCCGGCCTGACCCTGCTCGCCCTGCCGGACTCCGGACCCTCCACCCGCCTGCGCCAGGGCGGCCTCGAATGGGTGCGCGACGCCTGCGCCTACCCGCCCGACCGCACCCAGATCCGCCCGGCCGTGCCGAGCGCCGCCGCCATCGACCGCATGGACCGCGTGCTGACCTGGATCCCCCGCATCCCGGCCGACAAGTTCGTGCTGCGCCGGGTGGTCGGCGCGCGCTGCCTGGTGTCCCCCGTCAACGGCCGCCACCTGTTCAGTTGGCGCCGCCTCGGCACCGCGGTCGGCGCCGACCACAAGGCGGTGCAGCGCTGGCACGCGCAGGGCATCGACCTGATCGTCGCCGCCCTCAACGCCCGCTGAGCCGCGCCTTTAGCGGCGCCCCGCCTTTAGCTGCGCCCCGCCTTAGCCACGACGGCGTATCAGGCCGAAGCCCAGCAGCCCCATGCCGAGCAGCATGACGCTCGCCGGCTCCGGCACCGGGGTGATCTGGTCGAGGTAGGCGACCAGGTTGGGCGCATAGACGTTGCTGAAGGCGTTGGCGCCGCCGAGGTAGTAGTCCAGCGGAATGCTCGAATAGTACACGTGGCCCGCGCCGTCCTGATAGGAGAACGCCACCGCATGGCTGGGGTCGCCGGCGCTGAGCAGCGTCGTCGCGCCCTGGGGCAGCGTGCTGGTGTCGGCATACCCATGGTCGGAGGAGGTGCCGCCGTCCAGCGTCGTGTCGTCGAGCGCGCCGCCGGGTCCGCCGGTCAGCAGGGTGCCGAACGTGACGACATCGATGTTGGCGGCGGGATCGCGGACGAAGCCGATGCCGGAGGCGCCCGGCACGGCGCCAGCCGCGCTGCTGACGTTGCGGTCGTTGTACGCGAACGTGCCGCCGCCGGCGACGAAGCTCGCGATGCTGCTGGCGTAGGTGGCCAGCGCTGGGGTTTGCGCGCCGTTGCCGGCGTTCAGCACCCAGAGCACATTGATGCCGCCCAGGCTGCCGGCGCTCAGGTCGGCCAGGATGGAAGCGGTGTCGCCCTGGGCGGTGATCACCGAGACCGATTGCGACGCCGCGGCGCCGTACACGCCATAGACGGTGGCCGATGCCGGCGTGCCGGCAGCAACGACGGCGGCGGCGAGCAGCAATGCTTTGAAGTTCATGACACATCCCTAATTGTTACACAAACAACTAGGTAGCAATTTCGATGCCACATCGCATTAATGAGATGGATCAGTCGGTTGCATCGCCACGCGGTTCTCCCAGCAGCGAAAGTGTAAAACATTTCGCACATAAACGCTGTTATGTCGCAAAAAGCTTAACAGGCCGCCAAGGTCATCCCGGGGTGGCGCCTCATGCGCGCCGGGCCGTGCCGCGCGTCAGCCGCGCCGGCGCGCCAGGCCGAAGCCCAGCAGCGCCATGCCCAGCAGCGCCATGCTCGCCGGCTCGGGGATCGGTATCGCGCTGAGCTGGTCGAGATAGGCGACCAGGTTCGGCCCATAGATCTTGGCGACGTTGTCAGTGGGGTAGCTCAGGAAAAAGTTCAGCGGGATCGACGAGTAGTACACGTGCCCGGCGCCCCGCACATAGGAGAACGCCACGACCTGCGTGGCATCGGTGCTGCTGAGCAGCGACATCGTCCCTGCCGGCAGGGTGTTGAGCGCGCCATAGCCAAGCGCCTGGCTGTTGCCGCCGTCCAGCGTCGTGTTGTCGATGACGCCGCCGGGGCCGTTGGTCAGGACGGTGCCGTTCAGGATGACGTTGACATCACGGGTCACGGCCTGGACATAGCCGATCGCCGCGGCGCCCGGCACGACCGCCGCCGCGCCCGCCGGGTTCTGGTCGTGGTACGCGAAGGTGCCGCCGCCAGACACGAAGCTGGCAATGCTGCTGGCATAGGTGGTCAGCGCCGCGGGCTGCGCGGCATTGTTGCCGTTCAGCACCCAAAGCACCTTGACGCCCGCCAGGCTGGCCGCGCTCAGGTTGGGCAGCACGGTCGCGGTGTCGCCCCGGGCCTGGATCAGCGTCACCGATTGAGAGGTCGAATCGCCATACACGCCATAGACAACGGCCGATGCCGGCGTGCCGACGGCCATGGCCGCCGCCGCGAGAAGAAGTGCTTTGAACTGCATAGGGCACCTGCCGGTTCTTCGGTGCCGCCAGCCATGCAATGTCGATGCCGATTAGCTTTTGCTAGTGACATCAAACGACCGCCAGCGTCGCCGCACGCCGCCGCCGGGACGGTGTAAGGTTTTTTGGTCAAGTCAGCCGGCCGGCGCCTCAGCGCGGCACGACCGCCCCCGACTGACGCAGCCGCCCGGTCATCACCAAAGCGCCCACCCCCGACAGCAGCAGCGCCGCCGTCCAGCGCGTGTTGGGCGCTGCGCCGTCCACCCCGCCGCCGGCCAGGATCACGAACAGCAGCGTGACCACCAGCAGCGCCCCGCGCCCGCGCCCGCCGCGCCGGGCAACCGCCACCGCAAGGACGGCGAACGTCGCGAACAGCCCGATCGCCAGCGCCCGCACCATGTCGAGCGCCAGCACCGACAGGTCCGCCACCGCCTCGCTGATGCGCCAAGCCAGCACGTGCAGCGTATCGACCAGCCGGAACACGAACCGGTCGGGACCGATCAGGTACACCAGGGCCGCCAGCGCCAGGCCCACCGCCCAAGCCAGCCAGATCGGATCGCGTCGTTGCATGGCAGCCTCGAATCAGCGTGTTGACGCACCGCGCCGCAGGAAAGCCCGGCGCGCGGCGTCATGTAGGAACCCGCGGGCCGCCAACCAAGCGCCCGCTCCATCATCGCCCGCGACAGCGGCGCCGGCTACGTCATCGCCCGCACGCCAGCCACCACCCGGTCCACCGCGCGCCGCGCCGCCGGCACCATGCCGGCGAAATCGGCGAACCCGTGCACCAGCCCGTCCTCCTCCAGCAGCTCGACCCGGCGCCCCGCCGCCCGCAGCGCCGCCGCATACGCCGTGCCCTGGTCGCGCAGCGGATCGAACCCCGCCACCACGACCAGCGCCGGCGCCGCCCGCGCCAGCTCCGCCCGGATCGGCGACAGCCGCGCGTCGTCCGGGTCCGCACCCGACGGCAGCAGCGCCACCGCGCAGGCCTGCATCGCCGCCGCCGTCAGCAGATAGCCCTCGGCAAAGGTGTCGAGGCTTGGATAGCGGCCCGCCACCTCCAGCATATCGACGACGGGATAGATCAGCACCTGGCCGTCCACGCCGGCCCCGCCTGCATCACGCGCCAGCGACGCCGCCAGGTTCGCCCCCGCGCTGTCGCCGCCGACCAGCAGCGGCCCGGCCCCCGCATGCCGGCGCCGCACCCACTCCAGCGCCGCCGCCGCGTCGTCGTGCGCGGCCGGGAACGGATGCTCCGGCGCCAGGCGGTAGCCGGCCGAGACCACCCGCAGCCCGGTGCCCGCCGCCAGCCGCCGGCACACCCCGTCGCGCGCCGCCGTGCTGCCCATGATGAAGCCGCCGCCGTGGAAATACAGCAGCGTTCCCCGGTTCGCATGATCCTGGGGCGCATGATCCTGGGGCGCCTGGCCCTGCGCCACATACTCGCGCGCCAGCGGCAGCCCGGGGATCTTCAGCGGCACGGCCGTCACGCCGGGGTCGGCGCGCAGCCCCGTCAGTTCGAGCAGCGCCGCATAGTCCGCGCGCAGGCGCTTGATGTCCTGCTGCGGCTTCGGCGGCAGCTTGCGCACGAAGCGGACCAGCGCCGACATCATGGGATCCATCGTCTTGCCATCCGCGACCAGGCTGCCGCCCGTCGCCGCGCCGAATGCCAGCCCCGCCCGCATCCCGGCCCGCCGCCAAAACCACTTCTGTTCCATACTCCTGCAACTTGCCCCGGGACCGCCGGTTGCAACCCGCCACGCCGGGAAGAGTAACGCTGAATGCCTTCGAGAAGATGAACGCAGACCTGGAGCACCACGCCCTAAAAATCGCTAGTGGTTTTCTACTCCAGGTTGTGTTACACCGTCGCTATGAAAGAGTATCTGCTGCAGCTTGGCGCGCAGGCCGTCCTCCTGCTGGCCTTCGCCTCGACCGGGGCCGACGCGGCGCGGGGCAATGCGGGCGGCGGCTATCGCTACGCGCGGCCGTGCGACACATCGAGCTGCCGCGACCGCTACCCGGACGGCTACCGGACGGTGCCGCACGACGGGTCCTATCGGCGAGGGCACTGACAGCCCCCTGGCTAACCACGTCCATGCCCTCTAGGCTGCAACGTAACGGCCCGATGAGGCCATAGCGGGGGACCGATCCGAGCCATGGCCAGCGTCTCGATACGCAGCGTTACCAAGGCGTTCGGCGCGACGCAGATCCTGCACGGCGTCAGCATCGAGATCGCCGACGGGGAGTTCGCCGTGCTGGTCGGCCCCTCCGGCTGCGGCAAGAGCACCCTGCTGCGCATGATCGCCGGGCTGGAGGAGATCGATGGCGGGGAGGTCGCGATCGGCGGGCGCGTGGTGAACAAGGTGCCGCCGAAACAGCGGGACATCGCCATGGTGTTCCAGAACTACGCGCTGTATCCGCACATGACGGTGCGCGACAACATGGCGTTCAGCCTCAAGCTCGCCCGCGCGCCGCAGGCCGCGATGGACCAGCGGGTGAACCGCGCGGCAGGCATCCTGGGCCTCGACGGCCTGCTGGACCGCTACCCGCGTCAGCTCTCGGGCGGGCAAAGACAGCGGGTGGCAATGGGCCGCGCCATCGTGCGCGACCCGCAGGTGTTCCTGTTCGACGAGCCGCTGTCGAATCTCGACGCCAAGCTAAGAGTACAGACGCGCGCCGAGCTGAAGGACCTGCACCAGCGGCTCCGCACCACCACCGTCTATGTCACGCACGACCAGATCGAGGCGATGACGATGGCGGACCGCATCGTCGTGATGAACGGCGGCCGGGTCGAGCAGGCCGGCTCGCCGCTGGAGCTGTACGACCATCCCGCCAACCGCTTCGTGGCCGGATTCATCGGCAGCCCGGCGATGAATTTCCTCCCCGGCACCGTCGAGGCCGGCGGGTTCCGCGCCGAGGGTGGCAGCCTATGGCCGTTGCCGCCGGCGATGCGCGACACCGGACGCCCCGCCGTGTACGGCGTGCGCCCGGAGCACCTGCAGCTTGCCGCCAACGACGGCGGCGGCGTGCCGCTGCTGGTCCAGGTCGTGGAACCCACCGGCAGCGAAACCCAGGTGCACGGCCGGCTCGGCCCGCAGCCCGGCGCGCTGCCCGTCATGGGCGCCTTCCGCGAGCGCGTCGCCGCCCGCCCCGGCGAGCCCATCACCGTCACCGCCGACCCGGCGCTGGTCCACCTGTTCGACCGCGACACCGGCGTGCGCCTCGTTGCCTAACTCACTGGTCCCATGGGGAGAGTTTACGCATGCATGACATCACCCGCCGCAACCTGGGCGTCGGCGCCGGCGCGTTTGCCGCCGCCGGGCTGCTGGGCCGCAGTGCCCGCGCCGCGATCCCGGCCGCCGACGTGCCGCCGCCCAGCCTGCCGATCGAGAAGAACGCCAGCCTGCGCATCCTGCGCCCCGCCAAGTTCGTCGAGCCGGACGAGGTGATCTTCCGCGAGAACACCAAGCGGTTCGCCGATGCGATGGGCGTGCAGGTGCGCATCGACTTCTCCGGCTGGGAGGATTTGCGGCCGCAGACCGCGGTGACGGCCAACACCGGCGCCGGGCCGGACGTGGTGGTGGGCTGGACCGACGACCCGCATCTGTATGCGGACAAGCTGCTCGATCTCACCGACATCGCGGAGTACTTGGGCAAGAAGTACGGCGGCTGGTATCCGCTGGCCGAGAAATACGGCAAGAAGTTCGGCACCAACCAGTGGCTGGCGATCCCGATGGGCGCGAGCGGCGGGCCGGCGCTGTATCGCGAAAGCTGGATCAAGGAGGTCGGCTTCGACCGCTTCCCGGACAAGACCGACGGCCTCTTGGACCTGTGCCGCAAGCTGAAGAAGTCGGGCCACCCGTCCGGCTTCGCGCTGGGCCACGCGGTGGGCGACGCCAGCGCGTATTGCTACTGGCTGGTCTGGTCGCACGGCGGCGCGATTACCGACGAGCA